>OGQX01000269.1_pt1 | contig 62865 bp, 43 predicted proteins | sample 1553291 | NCBI WGS metagenome assembly OGQX01 (sample SAMEA2580030, study PRJEB22360) | human gut metagenome | biome: human gut; feature: human-associated habitat; material: faeces | place: Denmark | collected 2008/2010
AATCTTGCGTAATCCCTACTTTCATTTCAATTGGCTTTTCTCCAATTCTCGGAACCACTAATTTAACTAAACTATAAATCGTTTCTTTAGGATTATAATCCGTTTCGATGATCTCCATCTTATTCGCTTCAATCTTAGAAATATCCAAAATTCCATTCACAATTTCCAACAAATTCTTAGAAGCCGTAATAATATCCTTCGCATCTTCCTTCGCTACCTGTAAATCATTCTCACGCAAAATACAATCACTAAAACCAACAATCGCATTTAATGGTGTCCTTATTTCATGAGACATACTAGACAAAAACTCTGATTTAGCAAGATTCGCTCTTTCTGCATGCATTCTCGCCACATTTAATTCTTCAATCATTTTAATATCTGGATTTTCAATCGTAAAGTACATAAGATAACACAAGATAGCTAATATTACATCATAGATAATAATTCCTGCGAAAAATAAACTCACAAAATATAAAATACCAGCTAAGAATAACAACAAAAAAATAGATAAGTACCTTACATCTTTCTTTTTAATATTTAAGAGAGATAAAAATAAAGAAAGAACGATAAATAAAGCGACAAAAATATAACCGATTTCAATAGTAGAACCTTTAACGTTAGTTACTGAACCAACCTCAATTAACTCAATATTGGTAAATAACATCACCCCAAAAAACACGAGAGTAAATATTCCTAAAATTCGGTAAAGCTTGTTAATATTACTCCGAATACTAGAATATGTAATCGTCAATATATAACAAAATAAGCAAGCAAAAATAACAACAAACATCGTAGACATAATTTTATTTAAAAAATTAAATAAAGCATAATAATGCTCCACAATATCAGAAAAATCAGTACAAGCACATAAAAAATGAATAAAAGTATCAATAACTGTATTGATTAAAGAACAGCTTAAAATAATACCAAAAAAGCGATTTTCTACTAATCCTACTTTCTTCTTAGAAAAATAAACAACACACAGCATTAACACAAAAATAAATGATATTAATGGTAATTCAAATTCTAACGACATATATGACACCTCTACTATAAAAAATTATAGCATAAAAAAAAGAAAATTGGTTTACTTATTCCAATTTTTCTTCATGTACACTTTAAAATCATATTTTTCTTCTTCTGGATCGATTAATATTAAAGGTTTTCTTTTTTCTTCAGGTATATATTCCGTTAATTCTTCATCCCAAATATCACGAGTCCACTTAAGTTTTTTATAAACCTGTCTACGCTCTTCCATATAATCTAATCGTGGATCAGAACCCAACTCAGAACGTTTCACTCTCGGTGCATGTTCTTCCATAATAGGATAAACTAATGAAGCTAATTGATCACGTAACACTGTTCTTGCTTCTTTTTTATCATAAATTGATAAATCTATTGGCTTTCCAAAACGAATATAAATGTCATTAGAATTTAAGCTATTAAAGGAAGCAAGCGGCACAACTTGAGCTCCTGTCTTTTGAGATAGTATCCACGGGCTAGAAAATGGTTCTAAACAAAGTAAATTTTCACTGTTATTGTAGCCACCCTCAGCAAAAATAAGTACGCTGCTCCCCTGATTAATCACCTTTTCCATTTTGGAAACGGCATCGTGTCTATTTTGTTTATCAGTGCGATCTACATAAATCATACCATTAGCCCAAGCAGCATACATTTGCGGATTATGTTCTATTTGATCCGTAGTTCCCATCAATATATAAGCATTTCTGTCAAGCGAAGCAATAGCAGCAATAATGTCCTCATCAAAAGAATGGGTGCTTACAAAAATATAAGGCTTGTCCTTTTCTAAAACAGGATACTCCCCTTCAAAATGAATATCGCGTTTTACCGCCAAACGCAAAACTTGTTTAAAAGCCGGAAAAATCATTCTTCTAAGTTTAATACCTACATTACTAGTAAAATTATCAATATTTGCAATTTCTAATCTTTTTAAACCAATATTACGATACATAAAATCCCTTCTATTTCATTATAATATTTCTAAATTTACATTACTCGCTAATTATACTACAAATTAGCAAAAAAAGGAAATTTTTATTCTCTATACTGTACAAAATACCATTTATGAATAATAAAATTTTATTGACAGTTTTCTACAACTAATTATATTTCTTTAATATCTGCTTTACACCGGACATCACATAAGCGTTATCATTTGTCAGTTTTGCATTTTCAGCAATTAATAAAAATACTTCTAATTCACTTTGTTCATTAAGCTCTTTATACATTGCTTTATTCTCGACTTCATGATCATAATAATCTACTTGAGCGATTAAACTATCGATATAATCTTTCCAATATTCATGTAAATTAGGATTTTCTTTTACTAAATCTTTTCTAGAATAACGAGAATACTTGTCCATCAATTCAAATTTTAAAATAGCCATTTTATCTCTTAATACTTGTAAACCTTCTTTTTCTGAATACTTGGAAATATCAAAGGCTTCCCCTAAACTTCCATAACAAGTATCTTTTTCGACATGCGTTGCAACGGGAGCAACCCAAGCACCTGTTTCTTTAGCTACTTTATAAATTCCAGAATATAGTTTTAAAATCAAAAGACACTCTTCTTTATTCAAAACCCCTTCTGGGAAAACAGTTAAATTTGAACCCAACTCAATCGCCCTTTTCATCTTTTCAACCGAAGCATGACGACTTGCCGGATCTTCTCTATCTACAATAATAGAACCATTTACCCAAGAGGCAATACCGTCAATTGTATGATAAAATTGAGGTAAGCTTCCAAATAGAACATAAGCATGATCATCGATTACTGATAAAGTATATAAAAAATCGTCTTTAAAGCCATGAGTAGGTGCATATATAATAGGTACATTCTTAGGCATTTTAGCCCTTTTTTCAAGTTTAAAACGATAATGACCAGTTGGTCTAGCTCCTATACGAAGAAGTGGATTAACTATTTTTCTCACTCCAATTCCATTTTTACTTATAACCTCTTCAGGATCATTACTTTTTAAGTATTCTAAAAACTGATTATACATCTTTATCCCTCTCTTTAAATACTAATTGTTTTTTCTATTGGCCTTGCTTATTTTATCATTTTATCTTCCCTATATCAAAAAATAATTATTAGGATGCATTTTTAAAATATAGGATTCGAAAAAACAGAACGTATATTTAAATAAAACTATCTAAAATCTAATCTTTTCAATTACAATTTTCTCTTAATTATCTTTTAATTACTTAACCAAATTATTTGTATTTATCTTAAGTAACTATACTGGAAAAAATTAGAATTTTCTTCTACAAATTAGGGATTTCACTCCACTCTACTTTACTAAAAATCACGTGTCCTTTTTTACAAAATATCTATTTAATTAATTGCTTATTTTTTTGTTCTAAACCCTCATCAACTTTTTGTAAACCAATTAAGAAAGGTACAGAATTAAGTACAACTTCTGGATCATCATTTCTCCCAATGACAAATCGACTTTCTTCATCTGAAGTCACATCTAATCCTGGATAACCGCTTTGTCTCATTTTTACCATTTCTTGCCAAAAAGTTGGATCGATTGTTTTTTTTTGCTGAATAGGAAATTGATTCCAAATATCAAATTTTAATGTTGCCAAAGTATCTTCTAATCGATTATTAACGGCAATCTTATCTTCACCCGCTTCAACAATAAATGGTTCTCCAAACTTGGCATAACAAACGTTATCCGTTAATTCGTAAAATTCCAAAGCTAGAGGAATAACAGGGCAATGAGCTCTCTTCGCAATATCAACCCATCCCCTACGCAAATGATTAATAGGAGTACTAGGCTTAATACACCATGTCTGCTCGGAATAAATAACATAATTCATTCCATTATTTATGGTACGCACAATATTGTCTGCCACTTTTTGCTGCTTTGTTGAATCACTACGATCAACATAATGCCTACCATTTAACTGAAAAAAAGCACGATCAAGAAGTTGTAGTTTTTGCTTCCCAACAAGTATATAAAAATGTTCTTGAAGTACTTCACATGTAACCGGTGCATCATATGGTGTAGAATGACTAACAATATATAAAGCTGGGCCATCAACTTTAGGTTTATCATTTAATACTACAAGATCAAAATTTCTTCTTCCAGGCATTTGTTTAAGAATAATTGGATGTAATGGACGTCTTACTAAAATTCCAACTTTATTAATTAAATTTTTACTTTGAATGATTACATTCGTTACTATCTTATTTTCCACAATTTTCCCCTCACTTAGTAACCACCATTTTAACATTGTCTCCATTTATTGTCAAAAATAAAGATTCTTTTATGCTCTATTCTTTTAAATCCACCTAGTAAGATCGTTTTAACTTTTTAAAATTCATGACCATTTGGGAAAGTCAAAACCAATAACTTCGATATATAAAATTCACCTTACCTGATACCATCACATAAGCACTTGTATACCCACTAATCAACTTACAATTTTTTATTCATTTTGTTTTTATTTCATGTACTAAGAAAATTCCAATATATAAGTCATAAAAAAGATTAGAATGATTGATTCTAATCTTTATAACTCTTCTAACTTTTCATTAACCAACTTTTTGTATTCTTCAACACCAGGCTGATCAAAAGGATCAACTTCAAGTAAATAGCCACCAATCGCCGCAGTCATCTCTAAAAAATAAATTAATTGACCTAAATAATAGGGAGATAATTCTTCAAGTTCAAGAATAATACTTGGTGTATCTCCTTTAAGATGCGCTTTAGCTACTTGTTCTACGACTAAATTGTTTAATTCATGCATATCTATTTTATACTTATCTAAGAACAATTCATCACTCTTCTTGATACGAATTACCGTTTCAAATACATTTCTTGTTCCTTCTTGAAGGTATTGACCAACAGAATGTAAATTTGTCGTATTCGGATTCACAACTGGTAAAATGCCTTTATGATTTTTCCCTTGGGTTTCAGCAAATAATTGTTGATACCACATCGCAAGTGATGTAAGTTTCTCTTCATATATCGTTACCATTTCGACATTTTTACCTACATATTCTAAACGATCACGAATAGTAGCCAACATACTTGTCTCTTTAAAGCAATCCCGCATACTACTAGCGCCTTTTAATAACTTATCGATATCAATTCCACTAATCGCAATCGGCAATAATCCAACCGCACTCAAAACAGAATATCTACCACCTATATTTTTAGGAACTTCAAAAGAAACATAACCTTCTTCTTGTGCTTCTCTTCGTAATACACCACTATCCTTATCAGTAATCACAAAAATACGTTCAGAATAAGAAGAAGTTTTCGTTTTTAAATAATTCTTTAATACCTCAAAACTAACCGCAGGCTCTAAAGTACCACCAGATTTAGAAATTACTACTAAGCAAACTTCTTTATCTTCTATATAGTGAAGTAATTCCTTTAAATAAGTAGAAGATAATTGATATCCAGCAAATAAAACTTCCGTTTCCCTGTTCTTATCAAAGTAAGGCAATAAGCTTTCAATAACCGCTTTACTACCCAAATAAGAACCACCGATACCAATCACAATAGCTACCTGATATTTTTCTCTAATTTGCTTAGCGATCTTTTTAATTCGATCCTTTTCTTGTTTAGAAACACAAGTTTCTATATCAATCCAATCAAGCATAGAAGTCTTCTCTTCTATGCTCTTTTGAATTTGATCTAATTTCTTTTGTTCATCACTAGTCACATAACTATAGCCTCTTACGTAATCCGTATTTAATTTCATTTATCCACCCCTATTTTTATTTGATGAATTTTTCCATCATTTACCAAGAGAATCTTATCTTGTTTTTTACCGTCTACGATTATCTTGGATTTTTCTTCTTTAGATACAACAATCTGATAAATAGTATCCAAATAATGATAATTAATTTTAATTTCTGTCCATTTAGTTGGCATATGTGGAGTAATCACTAATTCTTCTCCTCGAAGAGTAAATCCACAAATATATTCTAATCCAACTCGGTAAAACCAACCACTAGAACCAGTATACCATGTCCAACCACCACGACCTTTATGATCTGGGTTAGAATAAATATCTGCAGCGATTACATACGGTTCTACCATATAAGTTTCCACTTCTTTATCGGTTTTAGAATGTTGAATTGGATTTACCATCTGATAGATCTCATAAGCATCATCAAAACGATTTTCTTTAAGTAAAGCCATAATATACCAAGCTACTGAATGCGTATATTGACCACCATTTTCTCTAACACCAACTGGATAATCCATAATATAACCTGGATAATTTTTAGAATTTTTAAAAGCAGGAGTAAGAAGTTTAACAATACCCGTCTTCTTATCCACTAATTGATGTTCAACAGCATCTAAAACGCTTTGTTTTCTCTCCTCTGGAACTACACCAGAAAGGAAAGAAAAGCTCTGTGAAATTAAATCTATCTTACACTCTTCACTGCTAGCAGATCCAACAGCTTCGCCATTATCGAAGAAAGCTCTTAAATAGTATTCGCCATCCCAAGCGTCACTATTCAAATGATTCTTTAATTTTTCTCTTGCTTCCTGATAACGAGAAATATCGAGATTTGGATTGTAGGTTTTGGTGATTTGGATAAATCGTTCAAGTAAATCATAGAAGAAGAAACCTAACCAAACACTTTCTCCTAATCCTTGAATACCGATCTTATTCATACCATCGTTCCAATCGCCACCACCCATTTTTGGTAAACCATGTTTACCTAAATCATTAAGTGTTCTCTCGATCGCTAAACGACAATGTTCATATAAAGTTTCGTCATGTTCAGAGAAAGTAAAGCTTACTCCTTTTTCTTCTTCGTAATCATTCAACACATCTCCAACCACAAACGGAACTTTTTCAAATAAAATCTCCGTATCTGAAGTATATTTTAAGTATTCACTTGTCGCATAAACTAACCATAGATAATCATCTTTAAAGCGAGTTCTTAATCCAAAGTTCTTTGGTTCTAACCACCAGTGGAGAACATCCCCTTCTGCGAATTGATGTTTAGCATTATTTAAAATTTGACGACGAGTAACTTCAGGATAAACCGGACATACATTAATAGAATCTTGTAATTGATCACGATAACCAAATGCTCCACTAACCTGATAGAATCCAGCTCGAGCCGTTACTCTGGAAGCAAGTGTCTGATATAAATACCAGCCATTAACCATATAATTAAAGCTATCATCTGGTGTTTCTACTTGAACTTTACCAAGACGTTTTTGCCAATAAGATTTAACTTCTTCAAACTCGTTATCTATACTAGCCACATCTTTAAAGTGATTAATCACACGACCAATTTCTTCTTTCGTTGAACAACATCCAAGCAAGAAACCAATTGTCTTTGTCTCGTTTTTTTTAAGAGAAAGCTTCACATCGATCGATTTAACAAGAATCTGATTTGTATTCATATGATGAATTTTTTCAGTACTAGTCAAAAAGACTTGTTGATTACGATACTCTTTCTGATAAACATTACGTATCGATAAATAGTTTTCTTTTTCGTGTTCATCTACCAAAAGATATCTACTCGTTTTCTCCTCGAGATTTCCTAATACTGGATTCATCCAAAAAGTAAGTAAAATCTCATCTTCCTCACCTTTATTGGTAATCGTAAATCGATATAATTTAGCATTTTCTTTTAAGGCAACAAACTCCGTTAACTCTTCCTTAAAGTTTTCTGTTTCACTTAAGAAAGTAGTATAACCAAAGCCATGTCTTGTAATAACTGGCATAAAACTTTCATGATTAATTCTAACGCCTTCTGATTGATCGAAAGAAACAATATCATTCGTCCAAGAAGTAAGTTTAAAATCCTGACTATTATACGCATAAGTAAATCCCGCCGCATTATTGGTAACCAAAGAACCAAAATGAGAATTAGCTAAGACATTCGTCCAAGGTGTTGGTGTATTAGGATTCAAAATAACATATTCCTTACCATTTTTGGCAAAGCCACCATAACCGTTAAAGTAAGAAAGTTCTTTCTCATCAAACGGAATCTTAATCGTATCTTGCTTCTTAATCATCTTATAATTACTAGCACTATTTTGACTTTGTAATTCATCGATATAAGCTTTTAAGGAAGAAGTTTCCCGACTATCTAAGCGAAGACGAGCGACTGTATTTAATAAAATTTCTTCTTCAGAAGTAAGATCTTCATGTTCAATATAATAAATATTACCCGGTCTTCCACCAAAAGAATTAGTCTTTTGAATTTGATAAATCGTAAAATCAATTTCCTTCTTTAAACTCTTATCGTAAGGATTTTCTTCTGCATTAATTAAGATAACATCGACATAAATTCCTTTATTTTTAAAATACTCATAAGCCTTTAATACTTGTTTGGCTAAACTAACAGAATTAATATCATGAATCGTTAGTGTAATCATCGGACGATCTCCTGAAACACCAAACTTCCATAAGTTTTCTTGGGAAAGTTGATTTTTCTTAAGGAACTCTTTTCTCACATCATTTATGTTAATTTTACTTGTCTGATACAAATAATTAAGCATCGCATTATAAAGACGCATATCTTCCCCATTAATATTGAGCTTTTTCATACTGTTAACATTAGTAATGGTAGCAACTTCAAATGCCTCTTCAATCTTTAGTGGATCTTCATAACGTTTAACCGCTTCAATGACTTGTTTTCGACTAGTTCCAAAACAATTTAAAATATATACCTCAACCATCTCTTCAGGCTCAATTACTACTCGATTACGCATACTCATAACTGGATCAATTGGAGTTCCCACTTTATTAGAAAGTTTCTGGAACAAAGCAATTGGATCTTTAGCTGTATGATTTCGACCAATAAAGAGATTTCTTCTTGTTTCGTAGCTATACTCCTCTATTCCATCAGGAACATATAAACGATGAAGTAAATAATAATGATTATCACTATTTCGTACCGTTTTCTTCATAATTAATGAGTCAGTATCTGCATCAAATTCACTATCTAAAAATAAACTGTTGAATGTTCGATGCGTAACATCACTAGCATTTTCGATAACGGTTGGTTCTAAATAAGTCGTTAGTTCGATAGTACGAATATCTTTACTATTATTCTTGATCGTTACTTTACGAATTTCCGCTTGATGAATTGTACTAACTACAATTTCGGTCGTCGTTGCGATTTCATCTTCCACCAAAACATATTTGAGTCGGTCTGATGCGAATACAACTTCATACTTTTCAGGCTTTTTATTCATTGGAGCGAAAGTATTCGACCAAGTCTTTCCCAATTTAACATCTTTTAAATACAAGAAAGTACCATAGTCTTGTTCCGTTACTTTACGATAACGATTTAATTGAAGTTCTTTATAACGACTAAATCCGTCCCCACGATCATTCATCAAAACTGTATATTTTCCATTAGAGATAACGGAAACTTCTGGGATAGCAGAAGGATAAGTAAAGTAACGCATATCATTTTCAACTACTTCTTTCTGATAATTGAAACGTTTATATTTCGCAATCTTCCAATCGATAACTGGATTAAGTTGAATCTTTTCTTTTGTTAAAATCTCAAATGCCTGATTATTCGTATCATTCATAAATAAATCTTGTATGATACCATCTGTCAAATAATTGGTAAGAGAAGCTAAAATCATGCCTTGATGATGAGAAAAGTACGCATAAACAGGGCGATTAGTTTCCGTATCAAAGGATTCGTATAACCCATAGTTCGCTTCCATCTTTAATTTCTTTAAACGTTGATAATTATGATAGACTTCTTTTGGTTTTTCCGTCACTACTAACATCGAACTATAAGGAGAAATGACAATTCGATCATCAATTACTTCCTGTAACTTTAAATAAGGAATCGAGAATGTTTTATATTTATAATTAATTCCGTTATCCAATTCATCGTAAGCACATTCTGAAATTCCCCATGGATAATTTGGTTTTCTTTCTCTCATGTATGCCCGTTGACAAACATAAGCAAAATCATAACTTTCATCTAACAAAGTATTTGGATAAGACTTCATAAAAATTAATGGCATATAATACTCGAATAAAGACCCTGCCCAAGAAGCTAATCCTTTATGTAACTTAAATTTCGTTAGTGTCTTATCTAAACAGAACCAATGTTTACTAGGTACATCCCCTTTTGCGATTGCTACATAACTAAGTAATCTACTTTCACTCGCAAAGCGATTATATTTATAAACAGATAGTTCATTTTCTAAATCATTATATCCAACGCTAAATACATCGTCTTCCGTATATAGCTTAGAAAAATCGGTATCATCGATCATCTTCTTAACCGTTTTCGCCAGATTATCTTCTTTTACTTTTAATAAAAATTCCTTTACGACAATCAAAGAAGCAACAAAGTTACCACTATCGACACTAGATATAAAGTGAGGAAATAAAACCTTCAAATTTTCAGTGTTGTACCAATTATACAAATGTCCATGCCACTTATCTAACTGTTCAACAGTATCTAAGATATGTTCTAAATAAAACAATGCTTTTTCATGACGAATAAACCCTAATTCGTAAGCAGCTACTACTGAAGTTAGTGAATAACCAATATCTGTAGGTGATGTTTTGTTATCGGCTTTAATATCTCGATTCTCTTGATAATTATCAGGAATAAGATAATGATTTTCTTTGTTTAAATTCTCTTCAAAGAACTTCCAAGTTCGATAAGCAAGTTCTCTAAATTCTGATCTTTCACTTTGCCCAAGTTGAAATCTACTTCGTCTAGATTCTTTACTAATATAATAAGTAATATAAGGTGCCAAAGCGAAAGCTAAACTAATACACATAGCGGAAACTAAATTCTGATTTTGGAATAAATAAGTAAAAACAATAAGTACCGCAATCACAACATAATTAGGTCTAAAGTTTTCAATATAATTGGTAAGTGTATTTTTCACTGTTTTTTCTGCTTCTTCAGCCGTTAACCAATTTAATAATTTCTTTTTACTAATCAACATTCGATAAAGAGATTTTACTGTTGCGTTAAAATACAAATTGGCTTTATAAGGAATCGTTGTAAAAGAAATAACGGTTCTAATAATAACAGCTTCTCCACTCTTGATGATATTGGTATATGGCTTTACTTTAACTTTACGATTAAACTGATGACGTAATTTTTCAACTAAATAGAAGATGACTGGTAAAGCGATAATTAAAATAATGTATAAGCCCCACCAAGTAAGATTAATATGGCTATTGAAATAAGCAATTAATAGGATTAGTAATAAGAAAAATTCAATAAAACTACGACGAATATTATCAAATATCTTCCATTTTTCAATTAAAGTCATCGGATTATGATACTTATTTCCTCGCTCATCTTTCACTTTAGAAAATAACCATGGAGTAACTTGTACATCTCCTCTCATCCAGCGATGATGTCTTGTCATATCCGTCAAATAGCGACTGCAAAAATCATCAAACAATTCGATATTGGACGTATAACCGCTGTGAAGAAGGTTACTTTCTACTAAATCATGACTTAAAATCAATTGTTCTGGGAATCGATGATCAAGTACTTCATCGTATGTTTTTAAATCATAGATTCCTTTTCCCATGAAACTACCTTCATGAAAAACATCTTGGTAAAAATTAGAAACTAATGTATTGTAGACATCAAATCCACCTAATCCAGCAAACAACTCTGCATACATTGACTTATTCGAAGATTCAACATCGACACTTAATTTAGGTTGAATAATCCCATAACCACGAATAACTTTATTTCGTTCTTTGTTTAAGACCGGACGATTTAATGGATGATTCATCGTACCCACTAAATCAGTTACACTATTGACGACTAACTTAGTATCTGCATCTAATGTGATAACATATTTAATTTTTTCTTTTACTTGAGAAACTGTTTCTACACGAAAATATTTTTCTTTATCTTGTTTAGAAAATTTATGAAGCAAAAGATAATTAAAATGAATTAGTGCCCCTCTTTTTCTTTCCCATCCAAGATAAGACTCTTCACTTTCATGCCATACACGATTACGATACGCAAAGTAAAAAATATTAGTATGATATTTTTGATTTAATTCATTGGCTTTCTCTACCCCATAGCTAGCTACTTCATCATCTAATTTAACGACTGGTTGTTTTTGTTCACTACAATCCCCTAACAACGTAAAATATAAATGTTTGGTTTTATTGGCCAAGTAACAAGACTCTAAATTTCGATACATTTCATCGATCTTTTTTGTATCTTTTAAAATCGTAGGAATAACCACCATTACAGGAGTTTCCTCTTTTAGCCCTTTTGAATAATCCATTTTTGGAAGAGCTTTAGGTCTAAACATCCGAATTAAAAACTGATTAATGATCTGAATAACTAACTCAGAAGTTGGAATCCATAAAATGAAAAGTCCAAGGAACCAATAAGGTGTCAATAATTTTCCTAAAAAATAAGAAATTACCGTTGTTAAAACAGCAATCGTCGTTACATAAGCAACTTCTCTAACTTTAATGTTTGGTTCTTTAAATAGATAAAATCCAATATGTTTTTTCTCTTTTTCTCCCTTGGCCACTAACCTTCTCGCATAAGTTAATTCCGCTACTTTTTGTTTTTTGGCAAGCTTAACTAATTGTGCTCGGTAACTAGCCTTAGTATCAGAATCCATAGCTTTATAGATCTTATCCGTATTTAATTCCTTTTCTGTCTCACTAATTTCTTCATACAAAGTCTCAAGCTTTAAATTCTCATTTAATTTTAAAATATGAAACAAATTACTAATAATTAAATTATTATTGATTCGATCTTGATAAACCCCATTCAAAACTTTCTTTAAATTGGTATTATTCTTCTCCAAATTTTCATTTAATTCATAAAAAAGAGTACTTGCTTCATGATTCAAACGATGAAGATTTTCATTTAAATATTCTAAATAAATTGGATACTCAATGATATCTTCTTGAATGGTAATATACTGATGAATATTTGCATCTTTATTTTTCTGTAATTTCTTTTCTAAATAAGCAATATCTTTTTCTGCTCGTTTCTTCTCTTCTAAAGTATGTCGTTCAAAGTCACATAAAATACGTGTTTGATGAATAGCAATCATCGATAAAATTGGTCGAATCAATAATAATTCACGATAAGTAAAAAAGATTTTATTATTCTTTTGATATTGTAAAAAACAACGAATTAAATTTCGTTTAGACATTTTAAAATGACTACCTTCAAGATAATTACTTAAACACTTCCAAATAACGTCCCCACTATCTTTGAAAGATAACATAAGTTTTTCATCCCCATAATATTCTAAAACCATGTTTTCATGTTCCAATATCGAAGCATAGTTATCGAGTATCCACTCATTAAAAGCACCAATTACTTGGTGATCTTTCGTTAATTTAACCAAATAACGATAATATTTTTCAATTACTCGCAAATCCTGCTTGAATTGTTTTAATTTTTTATACATCTAAATCACCCTTACTCTATTTATATTATAGCATGAACTTATCCTTTCCTTAAGTATAAAATTACTTTTCAAAGAAAAATTCACAAACAGTTACCCGATGTTCAAAAAAAATAAGAGTTTCGAGTACAAACTCTTATTATTTATATACTAGCCATCATCATCTCAAAAGCGACACTATCACTACTCTTACCACTTTTCATTTCTAAATCGATTGTATGTAATTTAGATAAATAAGAAAGAAGAAGAGATTCTGGATAACGAAAAGAAGCTTCTCGCGCTAACTTAACTGGATAAGGATGAACACCTAAGGTTTTCGCTATCTCTTGATCACTTTTTCCCATCTTTAAAAGAATTTTTACTTGATAAAACAATCGTATTTTATTCGCTAACTTACTTAAGATACTAGCCACCTGTTCCCCATGAAGAAGTAAATCTTGATAAATCTCAAAAGCTTCTTTTTTCTTCCCAGACAATAAATCATCGATAAAAGTAAAAATATTATCATCGATACTTTTACTAACCACCGTTTTAATATCGGAAATCGTAATTTTTTTCGTGTCTAGACAGTATAATTTTAATTTCTCCCACTCCATTAGGATTTTACTACTATCTAAACCACAGTATTCAGTGAAAAAGGCAAGTGTATCATTATCGATGATATAGCCATCTAAATGTTTACGAATATACTCCTGAGGAGAAACCTCTCCTTCTAATAAGACAGCATGGGATAAACAAAGAGAAACTAATTTTTTTCGTTTATCCAAACTATCAGTCACTAAAACTAAGCGATTATCTGGATTAGGATGAGTAAGATATTTTTCTAGACTTTCTAAATTATGTTCAATCGCCCCTCGTTTTTTTTCTGCGGTTAAAAAGAAAGCTTGCTCACAAACCACAATCTTCTCTTGTTCAAAAAAATTACAAGTATCTAAGTCCTCAATTGCGCGTTCAACAGGAACTTCACGAAGATCATAATGAACAAAAGTAGCTTGAGGATTTTGTGAAGCAATCTCTTCTAACCGTCTTTGAATCGTAAACGGATCACTTGAGACAATAAGATAAATCAAATTCATATTAAATCTCTTTTCTGATCATGTCGAAGATCTCATCAATATATTCTTTTGTCTTACCAGCTCCTTGAGCAAAAGTCTTAGAACCGCCACCGTTACCGCCTGATTTCTGAGCAGCTTTTTTCACTATATCTCCAGCGGATAAGTGAGTATTACTACGAGCAATAAAATTAACAGAATCTCCCTTACAATTAGCAAAGAAAATAAATCCTTCCTTCATTTTATTTAATAACGTATCAACAAGTTCTTTTAAAATTTGAACATCTTGATTTTCCGTACGCATCAATAATACAGAAACACCATTCACAGTTTCAATTTTTGCCTCGTATTCCTCTAAATGACTAACTGCTTTCTTCTGTCTTTCCGCAAAATAGGTTTTTTCTAACTCTTTTACTTCGTTTTGCGTATATTCTAATTCCCCACGCTCTTTTAAAATGTCTTGATAACTCGTTGGCTCCTGATTATCGATATCGATGTTGAAGTTCAAAATAATGCCTTCACTCTTAGCAGCAGTAATCATACTACGAGCCTTCATCAACAACTTAATTTTTTCGTCATTATATGGTTTGATCACTTCCATAAGTGCTTCTTCAACCGCATCGTTGGTTACTGCTTCAATTCGATAAACATTGCTGCCTTTAGATTCAACGGATAAAATCGCTAAACGTTTAATTTCATTTGTATTCTTAATATGTGTTCCCCCACACAATTCTTTAGAATCACCAATCGTCACTACTCGAACTTCACTACCATATTTTTCACCAAATAAAGCCATTGCGCCAATCTTTTTGGCATCTTCAACACTCATGATCTCAGTTTTACTAGGGATATCTTTTTGAATGTACTGATTAATAAAGTTTTCTACTTCAACAACCTGCTCATCTAAAATCTTACCAGAATACGTAAAATCAAAACGTAAAGAATCTTCATCTACTTTACTACCAGCTTGATGAATTTTATCGCTAATTACCGTTCTTAACGCATATTGTAGTAGATGTACTGAAGAATGGTTAACTTCTATTTTCTGACGACGCATCTCATCGACACTAGCCTTGACTTCATCTCGAAGCTTAATCTTTCCATCTAATAATTTAATTTTATGAAGATGTTGCCCATTTGGTGCCTTTAATACATCTAAAACACGGGCTTTAAATGTTTTTCCAATTAACATTCCAGTATCACTAACTTGTCCACCACTTTCCGCATAAAAACAAGTCTTATCTAAAATAACATAACCTTCCTTTTCTAACTTATCTACAAACTTGTCGTCGTCAATTAATCCGATTACATGTCCTTTTACATTATAAGTAGAATAAACAAATTCACTAGGTTCCTTAAACACAAGTAATTCTTCATTTTGTATATTCATATTGGCTTCTTGTTTTCTAGAAGATTTAGCTAATTGTTTTTGTTCTTCCATGAAACGATCAAATTCTTCACGAGACGTCGTAAAACCGTTTTCTTCTAAGTATTCTAAGGTTAATTCATAAGGGAAACCAAAGGTGTCATAAAGACGGAAAACTTCCTCTCCAGAAATGGTATGATCAGTAGATTTTTCCATCAGTTCTAATAAACGTCTTTCTCCTGATGCGAGTGTTTTATGGAACAATTCTTCTTCTTCATAAACTAAAGCTTCAACAATACCCTGATTCTCACGCAATTCCGGATAAGATTCTTCCATAATCGTAATCACTGTATCGACTAACTTATACATAAAAGCATCGTTCATGCCTAGTTTTCTACCCATTCTAACACTACGGCGAAGTAATCTTCTTAATACATAACCACGACCAACATTTTCAAACACAGCACCATCAGACAAAGCTACGGTAATGGCGCGAATATGATCAGCAATAATCTTAAATGAAGCATCCCCATTATAAAGTACGCCACTTAACTCTTCTATCTTTTTAATAATAGGAGCAAATAAATCCGTATCGAAATTAGAATCTACATTTTGAAAAATACAAGCCCAACGTTCTAGTCCCGCACCAGTATCGATGTTTTTACTTGGAAGTTCTTGATACTGTTCACGTGGAACACCAGTCTTGGCATTGAACTGACTAAAAACATTGTTCCATATCTCAACATAACGTTCTTGATCAAGATCTTGTGTAAATTTTTCAAACGCATCACCATTAGGATCATACTTTTCTCCACGATCATAAAAAATCTCACTATCTGGACCACATGGACCTTCACCAATCTCCCAGAAGTTTTCATCTAAACGAACCAAATGATCTTCGTCGATCCCAACACTAATCCATTTTTGATAAGCCACATCATCAGAAGTATATACCGTCACATAAAGCTTATCTTTATCGATCGCAAACCAATCAGGAGAAGTAAGTAATTCATAAGCAAACTCGATAGCTTCTTCTTTAAAATAATCACCAACAGAAAAGTTTCCCATCATCTCAAAGAAAGTCTGATGACGAGCCGTTACCCCAACATTTTCGATATCATTAGTACGAATACATTTTTGTACACTAACAATACGTCTGTTTTCTGGTACTTCTGTTCCATCAAAATATTTCTTTAATGGCGTAACCCCTGCATTAATCCATAATAAACTATCATCATTAATTGGTACTAATGGCGCACTTGGCATCCTCTTATGCCCCTTACTTTCAAAAAAGTCATACCACATTTTTCTAATTTCTGTACTAGTCATCGTTCTCATCTTTTTTACCCTCGCAATCTACTATTCTTTCTACTTGTTGTTTTAAATCTTCAAGTGAAGTATTTAACACTTCATAATCAAAATTATGATAATTGGCTAATGCTACTTCTGTATAATGTTGTTTCTCCTCAAAGGATAAATCATTTTCATATCCTTCCCGTGTAATATTAATACTAACCGCGCCAGGAAACCGTTTCTTTAATTCTTCTATCTCAAGAGGAAGTCTAACATCAGTAACCATAAACACATCGAAGAAATGAGATAAAATCTCGATATCTTCCGTCAAACGGTCGATAAAAAAGAGCGGTTTATGCATTTCTTCACGGATAAGTTCAGTTCCCATTTGCTGAAGAGCTTCCCTTGGTTTTGTCTCTTCACTACCATCCCAACCAAAATATTCTTTCAAATATTGTTTTAACGGTCGCATCAATTGAATAAAACAAACTTTCTTACCCATTTGCTCATATTTTTCCGCAATCATTCTACTCATTGTATCTTTACCATGACGAGCACGACCACTAACTAAAAATATCTTCATTCCTATTCCTTCTTTCTTTATTAGCGAAAACAAAAGACCTAAATATAGGAGTGCGAATAAGCACGGTACCATCCTACTTAGATCTTTTTTTACATAACGGGTTTACCGGATAAACTCAACTCCAAAGTAGCTTCATATAATTTTCTTACTAAGTTCCACCACCCCTTAGCTCTCTAAAAAGAAATATTATATTACTCATCTTTTTCCTCGTTTTTCATCAAATATATTCTCTAGCCAAACTAGTTGAAAACTATTAACAGTATATCAAAATAAGAAGAAAGATGCAAGAACTGTTTCATGACATTCTCTTATTTTTTTACTGATTTGTTACCCTTTCCATCAAAGAAAATTTTTCGTTAATAAACAAAAGAATCGTCTTCATAATAGCAATAATTGGTGTTGCAAAAATCATACCTAAAATACCGAAGAAACTACCAAATAAAAGTAAACCAATCATAATCGTTACTGGATGAAGTTTCATCGTTTTTCCCATCACTAATGGCTGTAAGAAGTTACTTTCTAATAATTGAGCAATCACTACCGCAATCAATGTACAAATTCCTGTCATTGGACTAATTGACAATCCAACAATAACAGCAGGTGCACCACCGATATAAGGTCCAATGTAAGGAATAACATTCGTAACTGCGCAGAACAAGCCAAAGATCATCGGTGCTGGTAATCCGGCTATCCAAAGGGCAATGGACTGGAAAACAAATAAAATGAGCATAATCCGTAACGTACCATGAACATAACTACGTAAATTAGCATTTAATCGTTCCATCAAATCCTTGATATCCTTGCGATAACTTTTTGGAACACAATTAAGTAAATGTTGTTTAACATTCCCAAAATCAAGAGACATATAAAAACCGATTAATAGACCGATCAATAAATTAGCTCCTCCAGTAATCACAGTACTAACTACATTCATAATCGTCGTAGGTAATCCCACGGTTAAAGAGTTCCCCAAATTATTGATCATCTGATAAACATTATCTTGTGCATCCTTTAAATCATAACCTGACATATCAGATACTCGATCAAAAGCCCCATCTATCCAATCCTTAATACTATTTAGAAATGATGGTACCGAAGAAATCAATTCATTTAACTGATGCCAAACAGTAGGAATCATCACTCGTAACACTAAATATACAGCACTTAAAAAAATCACATAGACAAAGATTGTGCCCAATGTACGGTGAACCCCTCTTTTTTGCAACGCTTTCACCATTGGATCAACTAACCAAGCAATCAAAATACCGATAAAGAATGGCGAGATAATAGATAAGATTCGACCAATCAACGGTAAAATTTCCCAATCGCGTAATAACTTACTACAAACAAAAATCAAAAGAGCAACTGCTAAAATAAAAATAACACGTAAAAGATTTACTCCAATTCCTATCCCTTCATTAATTTTTTTGTAATCTAACGCATCATCTTTACTTTTTCTTCTAAATACACCCATTTCACTCTCTCCTTATAATTACTATTTTTATCCATATATTTACTTACAATTCTTATTATATGTCAAAACAAAAAAATGCGCAATCAGAACTAAGAAAATAAAAGAAAAAGATAAATATACAATCTTATTCTATGAATATTTATCTTAATTTACTATATTTCTTAATATACTGTTTATCGATTTCTTGATGATTATTCACACAGATAAGAGGAATATCCATTTCATATAAATCCTCTAAATAAAACAGTTGGATAATTTTTTCTATATCCGTAACTTTGGCCAAGAGTGCTTTAACTTTTTCGATAGGAATAGAGCGAAAAACATGATACTCACCATCAAAATTAGTCAAGCGATACGGATAAGAACTACTAGCAAAAGCAAATCCTATATTGGGATTATTAGGATATAGCTGATTTTTATGAACAAAAAGATTTTTCTCTAAAATCATAGTACCTGTAGTAGCATACTTCTTATAAGCATCACTTCCTATTTTGGCAACAGAAATATAGCGTCCTCCATTACAGCCATTCCCTCCTTCATGGTTTCCATACAAAGAAGCAGTAATCACTTTTTGACGAAAAATAGTATTTAATGTTTTTAGAGAGTTAGTTGTATGAGAGTAACCTTCTTCCAAGCCAAGTTCTTTCTGATTACTTACTTCTTGTAAATATTGATGGATTTTATCTGAATCAAAGGAAAAATTATGGATATCTAAAATTCTTTTTTCTTGATCATTTATTGGAGAAATAACTGGTACAATAGTTGGTACAACTAAAATCTCTTGTTCCAAATATGGTTTTGCCTCTTCGAATAACCGATCATCATTTTGAACATAGTAGAAATCTTGTTTCCCATCTGGTAAATAGCCAACAAACCAATCCTCGTTAAAATACCCTCTTTTATAATGAGAAGATAGAGGAATATATTTTTGTCCGTGTTCAAGGCAATACTCATAATAAATCGCATTTATCTTTTTATTTAACTCAAAAACAGATAATGAAGAAAAGGAACGAACAGGAAGTCTTCGATAAAGATAGATAGCTTCACTATTTCTTGTATTTAATTCCGGAGAATATTTTCCTACAAGAATTACTTGCTTTTCAGCTGAATCCTTTAAATAAAGTTCATCTGTACAACCATCTGGTTTATACAAAGTATCTGTATAATCATTTACTTGAGGAAGAAAGTCAATATAACGATTAGAAATATCTTTAGGATTTCTTCCCACTACTACCAATTTAACACCGCCTTGTTCTTCCTGTTTAGTGATTTCTCTGATAGTTTCTCCAGCTAATTGATAGATTTTATAAATGAGTTCCTCACTGTTTTTTACTTTTAATACTTCTTCTGTAATTTCAATATTATCAAAACAAACCACTTCACCACTACGCCAAACCCAACTATACGCAATAAGTTTATTTTGATGCATCACTTTAAAAAATCTGCCATTTGGATTAAGTGCTCCATGCCTTAAACAACTAGCTGCTTTACCATTAGGGGTCAAACAACTAGAAGCTTTTTCTCCATTAGGAAACAAGTAACGGCCAATTCCATTGGATAATATTTCAGGACTATGTAAATCAACCATTTCATAATCACACCCCTGATATTTTCCTTTCATATCTGGAATGGTAGAAGTTAAACGATGACGATACTCCTCATACAAATTAATACCCGCTAACTTTTCACGAAACGGATCACCCTTAGCCACTAAATTCAGTTTTTCTAAATAAGGAAAAAGAAAATAGTTATGCGGAAGTAACAAAAACTTCGAAGAATAAATCGCTTTTTCTAATCTAGGAAAAGTAATTTTATCAATACCTTGAGTATAAAAAGTATCAAAAGCAGTGAAAAAAAGAGATAAAGATAATTCATGTTCTGATGACGAAGTCACAAATTTCCCTAAGAGTTTTTTACTTTTTCTATATAAGTTTGATCTTTCTTTATCAAATATTCTACTACTTCCTTTAACGTACACTTAGAAGATAAACAAATTTTTTTACATAGTTCAAACCCAACAAATTTAACCCCTGAATCAAAAGAGAAACTTCTTCATCACTAAGTTTTCCATGACAAGATTGTTTTTCTGTTTTTTTAGAAACAAAAATATTTCTAAGTACAAAATACTGTTTAGCTTTGTAATTGCCTATTTCTTCCTTTGAACAAGAAAGAGATAAAACAAATTCATCCGTTTTATAATAATGAATCAAACTTTTTTCATTATCTAGTTTTAACATCATAAAAAAATCTTTTCCGTTAATCGCCCGTTTAAATAAAATTTCAACAAGAAAAATCACTTCATTAGTAATGGGATCTCGATAATGACGAACAAACTCAGTGAAAAAAACACGAAAGGTTTCTAAATACAACACATTGTCCCCAAAATGACTAGCCTCCATTTGTTTCAATTGATTTAATGCTTTTAAAAACGAAACTGAAAAAAGTTCTTTTACTTCTCCTAGTCCTTCTTGATCATAAGATACAAATTCTCGAAAAATGGAAGCATATGTAGCTCCAGAATAATACGTATAGGGAAGACAAATCTCTTCAAAAAATTCTTTAAATAACATTAAACTAGCATTAAAACCAATTGACTGAAAAATAAGAAACCAACTATTGATTAAAGATTGATCTACTTGCCTATTAACCGATATAGAGAGAATTGTTTTTAAAATAAGTTCCTTATCCTCATTAGAAAAATCAGTAGTAGTTAATAAATCTAATAGTTGTTCTATGGATAGATGAGAGATAATTTTAGGAGTAATATGTACTATTTTATCTTGTTCAAATAATTTAATCTCTTTAGAAAAATAATGATATAGTAAATAGCCGTTAAATCTATCATACCACCATCCTAGTTGATAATGATTATTTGGATAAGTATAGTCCAAAACGAATTGAAGTTCAAACAAATCGGTCAAATCATCTACTTCTAACATTCTATCAGCAAAGACATGACTTTTAAAATAAGCAAGCAAAAACTCATAATTAGTTTGAATATATTGTTCTAATATTTTTTCGTTAGGACATAACAAAAGCAAATCAAATTTTTGTTCAGGAGTAAATTTATCTTGATACTTACTAAGTAGTTTCCAAAAATAATCCTCTAACTCGACATTAGATTCCAGTTTTGCTTCATAAAAATCAGAAAGATTCCCTAGTAAATGAAAAACTTCTTGGTTAGTCATTACCGCTTTCTCTTCTAAAGCCAAATTAACATCTGTTAAAAAACTAGAATATGCATCCTCTATCTTTTTCTTATCTTTACTAAGAAGAGTCGCAAATATATCTATCACTTTTTATCTGCCTTTTTCTTTTTTACGAAAGCCATAGAATCCAAATTTAGGTTTTTATCAAAAAGTTGAAAAAGTTCTTCGCGAGAAAAAAGTTGACTTTCTTCTAAACGTTGAGTAAAAGAAACTAGCTCCGTTAATTTAGCTTGGAGAAGTTGATAACAGGTTGTTTCATTTTCAGCTAATTGTTGTTGAAGGAAAAGTTTTTTCTGTACTAAATCCGTTTCTTCCATCATAGATAAGTCTTGAATACTGATTTGATCTTCCAAAGAAATAATATCATCAGGAATAATTATTTTTCTTAGGAACACAGCCTGATTCGTTAACTCTTGTAATTCACTAATTAGTTCCTGTAAATGAGAAACCTTTGATTCAATAAGAAGTAACAACCTACTTTTATCCTCACCCTCTTCTAGTGTCTGTTCAATAACTTCTGTTAACTCATTTAAATCACTTAATCGATTGGCACTTGTAATTTTTTCTTCAAAGGTAGAAATCTGCTTCTCATAAACTTGACGAACTTCCTGTAAAAGTACTTTTTCATCTACCAAATCGAAAGAAGTGCAAATATCTTCCAAGCTATTTATCACAGTAAGCTTAGGCTTTAGAGTCAATTTTTTAAAAGAATCGGTTAATGTTTTTCTTATTTTTGTATCAAGATTAGGCCATAAAAAGTCATATTCTGTTTGTTCAGGAACAAAAGAGTGATATAAAGAAAGAAGATGATCTAATTCTTTCTTAAGTTGTACAATTGAGGAATAACTATCCATCAAATATTCTTGTGAAAGAGAATGTGAAGCAGTAAGAAATTGTTGTTTTAGTTCTGCTAATTCCTTTTCTAACCCATCTAAAGAAACATTAGCTAGTTCAACAATTCTTTTTATTTCTTGTTCTTCACTATCTAATCTCTTGTACCAAGCAGAATTATTTTCTGATTTTGCTTCAGCGCGATACTCTAATAGTGCTTCATAGATATTGTGATCTTGATTATCTTTACAAGTACAATCAAAGTTATCTCCTAATGCCTTAATCAAATCAACAGTTTTCCCGCTATACACTTCGCTAGCTAAAGCAGTATGAATAATACTATCATGTTCTAAATCCACAATTTGTACATCTAAGCCATGAGAAACCGCTAGCTGAATAAGTTTAATGGTAAACTCTGTCGAATAAGAATGATCCTCTCCTGCTTCATCGGTATAACCATAAAGTGCCAAGTGAATAAAACTATAACCAGTAACTTTCCCTCTTGTATTAACATCAACTCCATGTTCCAAAAGACACTTCATAAAAGCTAATACTTTATCTTCTGGATATTGATGATGAACAGTCGCATGTAACAAACTACCATAATCATTTTCTACTTGAAAATCAGGAAAGTGTTTTTTTATATTATGGATATCTATTTCAGCTACTGGATACTGAGAAAAAAATTCATCTACACTTATATTCAAATCTGTTTACATAAGTACCTCCAAGGTAACTTTATTATAAAGAGACTAAAAGAAAAAAAACAAGAAAAAAAGAAACTTTATGAAGCAATCACAAAGTTTCCATTACCACTACCGAGTTGTTCTTGTAACCAAGCTTGTTCGGTAGCGTCTTTTACGGTTATTTGAATAGTAGATGGAACATCATATAACATATAATCATAATTGGTTACTGAAGTAAACGTGGCGTTTCTGAAATCCAGGCTGGTTAAACTACTACAACCATCAAACATAGATTCCATATCCGTTACTTGCGATGTATCAAAATGACTTACATTTAAACTTGTTAAACCGTTACAGTCATAAAACATAAAACTCATATCCCATACTTGTGATGTATCAAAATGACTTAAATCTAAAGTTGTTAAACTACTACAGCTAGAAAACATATTATACATAACTGTTACTTGGGATGTATCAAAATGACTTAAATCCAAACTTGTTAAACTACTACAGCCAGAAAACATAGTCTCCATAGTAGTTACTTGCGATGTATCAAAATCACTTAAAACTAAACTTGTTAAACTACTACAACCTCTAAACATATAACTCATATTCCATACTTGTGATGTATCAAAACCGGTCAAATTTAAGCTTGTTAAACTACTACAACCATGAAACATAGACTCCATATTAGTTACTTGAGAGGTATCAAAATGACTTAAATCTAAACTAATTAAACCACTACAGCCATCAAACATATAACTCATATCCCATACTTGTGATGTATCAAAATTATTTAAATTTAAACCTGTTAAACTACTACAGCCGTAGAATAAACTTCTCATATCGGTTACTTGTGAGGTATCAAAATGACTTAAATCTAAACTTGTTAAACTTCTACAGCCACTAAACATTTCCACCATCTCGAGTAACTGTGGTGTATTAAAATGACTTAAATCTAAACTTGTTAAACTACTACAATCACTAAACATATAACTCATATCTGTTACCCCTGAAGTATCAAAACCACTTATATCTAAACTCGTTAAACCACTACATTTAGTAAACATATTACCCATATCTGTTACTTTTAATGTATTAAAGTCACTTAAATCCAAACTTATTAAACTTTTACAGTTATAAAACATATAACCCATATCCGTTACATTAGAAGTGTCAAAACTAGAAAGATTTAATTCATTCAAATTACCACAACTTTGAAACATAGTTTGCATTTTCGTCACTTTTGATGTATTGAAATTACTTAAATCTAAACTTGTCAAACGACTACAGCCAGAAAACATATAACCCATATCCGTTACATTTTGCGTATTGAAACTACTCAAATCAAGAGTAGTTAGTTGATTACAATTATAAAACATATTATTCATATTGGTTACTTGCGAAGTGTCAAAATTGCCAAGATTTACTTCTGTTAACTTCTGACATTGATAAAACATTAATTGCATTTCTGTCACATGACTGGTATCAAAACTACTTAGATCAAGACTGATTAGATTATTACAACTAGCAAACATATTTCTCATAGTAGTTGCCTTAGAAGTATCTAGATTATTTAATCCATCAACTGTTTCTAAAAGTACAAATTTTTCAAATAATGATCTGCCATTTTGATTCAAATAAATTTTTCCATCCGCTTGAATGGTTACTCGGTAAGTATCACTATTTTCATTAGGAATTAAATAAGCGATAACACTACTATTTTGCGCATCACTAACATCAAAACTTTCTGTATAAGAAGTTGGCGGAGTCGTTGTCGTTAAAAAAGAAACATTAGTAATTTTATCACGATAACCCCAAAAAGCATCAGTAGTTAAATAAGTTTTCCCGTCTTTTTCATAAGTTACACTACGTAAATAATTAATTAAAACAATCGGTTTTCCTTTTTCTAATACCAAATCCTGATTCATTAAGCCACCTTGAGCACCAATTTGATACACCACATCTTTTGAAGTAGGATTCTTAAAAATTAAAGTAAATTCCTTAGTATCAGACTGTACTATAGTACCAATTGATTCATTCTTAGAACTAGGACTTAAATTTACTCGTAAAGAGGCAAGTTCATCGTTAGAAAAATCACTACTATTTTGAACCAAATAATACAATTGATATTTCATCTCAATAGGATTTTGAGTATTTAACGTTATTGTTATTTCCTGTTCACCACTAGCAGGTACCGTTACTGTATTATTCGTATCCAAATTAGTAAACGTATAATTTAAATCCATCGTCTCTAATACAATCGCATCCCCAATTTCTTCTTTTAATTCATAATACGCAAACGATGATCTTAAAACGAAAAGGCATATAACCAAAACAACAACTAAAATCGCTATTTTAGCACTTCTACTAACTCTTTTTATCATACCATTCCACTCCACTACTACTCTACTATTTATCTTTATTTTAAAACAAAGCAAACTTGAAATCAATAAAAAGGCGAAAAAAGACAAAAGAAAAAGAGATTGATCTCTCTTTCTACATCATATTTTCAATACTTTTCTCTACATCTTTACTCATTTTTTTCATATCTTTTTTCATGTCAGATGCACATTCAGGACAAAACTTTTTATAAGCACACCATGCCCCATAACCGCACAAGGCTAGTCCTACTACTACGCCACCTACGACACCAGTTTTTTTCATTTTATCACCTCTTAATCAAAAATATGATCAGTATATTTCTATACCATTTATAGAATGTGATTTTCTTTTCAATTTTATTCATGAATATTTTGAATTAAAAATTTTTTTAAAGAAGTATTTCTAATATCGACATCATTATTTTGAATAGCCATACACAAAGCATCAATTTCTCCTACTAAATAAAGCTTCTTTTTGGCTCTTGTTACCGCTGTATAAATTAGTTTTCGATAAAGCATTTTTCCGTATCCCCTAACAATCGGAATAACGACAGTATCAAACTCACTACCTTGACTTTTATGAATACTAATCGCATAAGCATGTTTAAATTTATTAAAATTACTAGCCGTATAACGTACTTTATTCCCATCGAAATCAATCCAAATTTCTTTTTTACTACCAACAACGCGAATTTCTTCGATTATCCCAATATCCCCATTAAATACATTCTCGTCAGGCATATTCGATAACTGAATCACTTTATCATTTTCTCGAAACAAAACATCATTAATTAAAATTTCTTTTTTCTCTGTATGTTTTGGATTAAAGACTTCTTGTAAAACTGCATTTAACTGATCAATTCCATTTATTGTCTTATACATAGGTGCGAGCACTTGAAAATTCATTAATTTATCTTGATATAAAGAAGCAATTTCTACTACTTTTTCTTTTACTTTAAGTGGGGGAACTGGATCAAATAATAAATCTTCTTGAAGATTAAAAATACTTTGATCTAAACAATCATCTTTAATCTGGTAAGCTAAAGTAACAATATTTGAACCTGATGATTGACGATATAACTGTTTAAGTTCAACCGTATGAATCATCTTACTATCGATCATATCCTTTAATAATTGTCCAGGACCAACACTAGGTAACTGATGATAATCACCAACCAAAATTAATTTTGTATCATAACGTAATCCTTTTAATAAATGATCGAAAAGATAAGTATCTACCATACTAAATTCATCAATAATCACTAACTTAGCGTCACTTTTATTATATTCATTAACCGCGAAATAATCCCCTTCTTTATTCCACTTTAAAAAACGATGAATCGTAAGAGCGGGTAAAAAAGTAGATTCACTAATTCGCTTACTAGCTCTTCCTGTTGGGGCTAGTAAAACAACTTCTTTTTGTAAACGTTCGTAAGAAAGTTTATAAATTCTACTATAAAGCTCACAAATTGCTTTAATAATTGTAGTTTTACCGGTACCTGGACCTCCAGTTACAATGAGAATATTTTTTTCCAAAGCTTTTCTAATTGCCTCTATTTGTTCATCATTATAAACACAACCAAAATGAGCTTCAACTTCTTTCAAATAAGTAGTCATCTTCTTATCAGAAAAGTCAGCTTTACGCATTAAATAACCACAACGTTTACTAATATTCTGTTCAGCATCATACATTTTTCTTAAATAATAATGCTCATCTTCAAGAATAATCTTCATATCCGTTAATAACTGTTCTAAAGAAGAAGATAACTCACTAGGGGCAATATCATTACCTAAAGCTCTAACCACAAAGGCATGAATCTCAGGAAGCGACAAATAACTATGCCCATATAAATTACACACTTCATCGATAACATACAAAATAGCTGCCATTATTCGTCTCGCATCATCACGTTTACCACCTTGCTTTAAAAAAATAGTATCTACTTTTTTAAAACTAATCTCATCAATATCTTCCATAAACAAATAAATATTTTGTTCTAAGACATCCAAAGTTTTTTGCTTATAAGCATTATAAATTATTAAACTATCTTTTGTTGAAAAACCTAACTCATTAAGTTTTAACACGGTTTGATAACTAGCTTCGTATTCTTCTAATGTACGGTGTAGATTATCGATTTGCTTTTTCGTTATACCCGGTATTAATAGTAAATCAGAAGGATTTTCTAAGATGATTGTTAACGTATCTTTTCCTAAATAAGAAACGATTTTTTCTGCTGTCTTCTCCCCGATTCCTTTAAATAAACCACTACTTAAGAATTCGACAATCGCATCTTTTTCTTCAGGCAATACTCTCTCGTAGGAATCAACTTGAAACTGTTCTCCATATTTTTCATGTTCAACTAACTTTCCATAAAATAGATAAGTATCCTCTTCGTTAAGTTCATGAAAATAACCTGTAAAAGTAATGGTATGATTCACATAGAACACTAAGTCCTCACCAGTTGCTTCTTTTACCTTAAATAACCCGATAACATACCCTTTATCACTTTTATAAATATATCGTTTGAAATTTCCTTTTAACGTTTCCATGTTATCACCTGTACTTTTATTTTACTAACGAAAGAAAAAAAATCAACGGTTATTGATTTTTATTCTGCAGGCTGTTTTTCTAAAAATAATTTCATCGCTTGATCGACTTCTTCTTTATTATCTAATCCCTCTAAGAAATTTTCATCATTCTTGACTACTTGTTTACGAACACAAAAATCATTAGGATCTTTTATATTAGACAAATAGATATAAGAATCAATCTTTTCGATAACTGCATAAGTATTACCATCTTCTAATGTTATTACACTATTATTAATCACACTTATCACCTACTCTTATATTCTTCTATAGTTTGGTCTACCGTTTTATCGATAGAATCTTTCGTTAAATCAGACAAAGGAAATAACCCATCGGCTTCTTCTCTAGTCATAGACTGTGAATTATCGACATGTCCTCCCCACGGAGTATAATCACCAGATTGCTTCAATATTTCTTTATTTTCGTTGATTTTGTCTAAATCAGCCATAGCATTATTTACCACATTTAATACCCCATCACGTTCTTGATGAAATATTTCTTGTTGATCAGCGTTTAATTCTGTTTTTGCATCATGATTTAATAGATTATTATAGCTAGAAAGAGTTTCAGCTTTATTTCCAACAAAAGCAATACCAGCTATCACTCCAACAGTAGTTAGTCTAATTACTGCGCCTTTCACATAATTTTGAAATTTACTAGTTCTTCCTACATATAACTCGCCAGCTATTTTTTGGGATTTAGAATGTTTTTCATCTTGAATACTTTTTTGATAAAAGCGTTCAATAACTGCTTGTTTTTCTTCTTCTGTCATTCGCTTGGAATGCTCGTTCGCTATATTCATTAGTGTTTCATCGATTTCCTTCATATTATCACCTACTATCCATTATAAAACAAATTTCTATTGTTTGACAACCTCTTTTTCTGTTAAAGGAGAAGCAACACAACAAGGATAAGCAACTTTTAAAATTTTAACAGGAATAAGATCACCACTCTGATAGCTGCCCTCTAGCTGAACAAAAAGATAATTTCCTGTATGTCCGTAACTTATCCCATCACGTTCACGCTCGATTAAAACTTCCACAGTTTTTCCAACAAATTGTTCCATATAAGATTTTTCTAAGTGATTAGACAAAGACAGTAAACGTTTTACTCGTTCTTTTTTGATTGGCCCTAATACTTGATCTTTCATCTTACTGGCTGCTGTTTTAGAACGAATAGAATAAGGGAAAACATGAATTTTCGCAAAATTTATCTCTTCACAAAAACGGTAAGTTTCCATAAAGCGTTCCTCATCTTCACCTGGGAAACCAACAATCACATCCGTCGTAATCGCAATTTCTGGGCGAATTGAACGAATCTTTCTTATTTTTTCTCGGTAATAAGCCGTATCATATTTACGATTCATCCGTTTTAAAATTTCATCACTTCCAGCTTGTAAGGGAATATGTAAGTGATTGACAATAACCTCATTAGCGGCGATTAATTCAAGAACACGATCATTTAATTCTGTAATTTCTATCGACGATATCCGAAGTCGCTTCAACCCTTTTAACTCTACAATATCAGCTAGCAAAGAAGCAAAGTCAGTACCTAAATCCACCCCGTAATTGCCAGTATGAATTCCTGTTAAAACAATTTCTTGAAAACCATGTTGAATTAAACATTCTATTTCCCGTAACACAACATCTTTCTTTTTACTACGACATCTTCCCCTAACACGTGGGATAATACAATAACTACAAAAATTCTCACAGCCATCTTGAATTTTGACAAAAGCCCGTGTACGATTTTCAAAATCTTTAATCTCCATATCTTCAAACTCATCGCCCAAGTCATCATATAGATCACGAATTGTTTCTTTCTTAGCGAAATATTCCTCTACCAAAGAAACAATCTTACTTTTGTCTTTATTTCCTAAAACGATATCGACACCATCTAATGAAATATCTTTATTCGCCTCAATAAAACACCCCATCGCGACAATACAAGCATCGGGATTCCTTCTTACTACTTGATGAATCATCTTTCTACTCTTCACATCGCTCTGATTCGTAACCGTACAAGTATTAATAATATAAACATCACATGTATCTTCGAAATCAGCTATTTTGTACCCTGCTTCACGAAATAAACTAGCTATATATTCACTTTCATAAGTATTTACCTTACACCCTAAAGTATAAATTCCTACTTTCATATTACCAACTCCAAAACTTCTCGTATTATATCACACCGAAGATAATAAAAGCAATTCTTCATCCATAATCGAATAAAGATAAATATTAACTACTTTACCACTCACTGTATTCAAATAATGTTGATAACCACGTAACTGTTTCAAATAAGCTTCATCTTGAATCTTCTTTAATTTATAATCAACAACATCAATCCTATTTTCTCGTTCTAAGAAAAGATCGATGATTCCATGATAAACCTTATCCTCTTCTTCGTACATAAATTCATACTCTTGATAAATATTAGTATGTTCTAAATCCTCTAATAACGGTAAACTTAAAAAATGTTTTATCTTATTCATTAGAAAAGGATTTAATCCTAAACGATCTAAATTAGGATGACGAAAATCTAGACATTCTAATAGGTGGTGAACGGTTAACCCAAACTCCAAATTATGGGCTTTATCTTTATCGATAAGATCAATCATCCGTTTAGAAAAAGTAACTTCTGTTTCTTCTAATTGAGGGAAAATTTCTACTTCTTTAACGGTTAATGGCTTCTCCGTACCAACAGAAACACTTTTCTCAAAATCAAAACTATTTAACTTCTTATAATCCATCGATAAAGACACTTCATCTAGAGAAATTGGAGTAACAAAAGAAGAAATATCTTCATAGATGCTTTTTAAAATTTCTAAAAAAGAATTATACTGTAGTCGTCTATCTAATGAAACAACCCCATCTTTGTCAACTAACATCTCTTCTTCAGAAAAATTTCCGACTAAGATCATTTTCTCTTTACACCGAGTTAAGGCTACATAAAAAAGTCGAATTTTCTCACTGATCTCTTCTAAATAAAATTTCTGTCTAAGTAAAGTTTTATAAATCGTATCTCCATACCCTTCTTTAAAATAAGGCGTAATAATACCATAAGTAGAATCATACAAAATCTTATCTTTTAAATCGCTAACATTGAACTTAGCGGATAAACCAGTATAGTAACAAATAGGATATTCTAACCCTTTGGATTTATGAATAGTCATAATTTTAACACTATTATCAGAAGAAAGAGAGGAAGGGATCTTAATTTCTTCATTTGAATCAATTGTATCCTCTAAATAAGAAGAGAACTCTTCTAAACCAAATCCCATCTTACCAAGATTTTCGGCTGATTCTGTAATGTACTCTAAATTAGCAATTCCAAGCTCAACATTTCCTGTCGTAATCTTTTTTTGATAAAACTCAAAACAAGTAATAATCTTTTCCATCAATGTAGCTAAATCACAAGCCTCTATATCGACAAGTAATTCACTGATTTTATCCATAATTGGATTATGAAAATAATCATGACTAGTAAGAATAGTAAATAATTCTTGATCACTCATTCTAAATAGATAACTTCTACCAATACTCATCAAAGCGTATTGAAACGTTTGATCAAATTCTTTCTTTCTAGTTTTAATTAATAACTGTAAAATATGATGAACCAAGTAAATCTCTACTTGTTGCATAATATTATCATCTTTCAAAATCGTAAGAGGAATTTTCTTATACTCGAATATTTTCTTATAAAGTTCAAACTTACTACTTCTATCCATCAAAATAACAAAGTCTTGATAAGTGGCTTCTCTTAAAATACATTCATCTTTATCAAAAATCTGATAATGTCCTTCTACTTTCTTCAAGATATCATCCGCTACGATAAAAGCCTCAATTTCATCTTTAGAATATAAACTATTTTTTTCATATTCATACTGATAAAGTTCAGTAGTATAGTTTTGCGTTGTTTTTCCTTCTTCTTGATAAGTATGATTTCCAAACACCATTCGATGACTAACCGAATAAGCTGCACCTCCTACTTCATCATCCATAATAAAATTAAAAATATGATTAATATCTTCTAGAACTTCTTTTCGACTACGAAAGTTCTTTACTAAATCAATTTTTTTACCGCCATTATTATTCGCATAACGATCGTATTTATCTTTAAAAATATAAGGATTCGCATTACGGAAACGATAAATCGATTGTTTCACATCTCCTACCATATAAACATTATTGTTTTCGATCAAACGAATAAAATCTTCCTGTAGATCACTCGTATCCTGATATTCATCGATCATAATCTCATTAAAATAATCTCGTAAACTCGTTCTAATATCTTCATTTTCTTTCACAATCTTGATTGTCATTTTACTAATATCGACAAATTCATAGGTATCATGTGCTTGTTTATAAAGAGTAAGTTCATGATCTAATTTTAAAATAATCGAGATTAAACAATCGACATAATCCTTAGTAGAAAGAATCGTCTCTTTAATCTCTTCTTCCGACTCATATTGACACATCGATTTAAGATGAAGAAGAAGTTTGTTGATGGCTTCTTTTTGAGCCTTAACTTCATCACTTGAACCACGCGGTAACATCGGCATTTTAACATCGAGATGAGAAATAATTTCATCATAGTGCTGACACCCAAGTAATCCCGCCAAAGAATCAGATAGCTTCGCAAAATAATCCCCATCGACCATAAGGGAAATTGTATTTAGTCTTTCCTCAATCTTAGAAATATCCTCAATCAACAAATGACAATAAGAAGCAATATCTTGGTCTATTTTTTCTATAGAAAAATTCTTATCATAATTCTTTAAATAATCTTCCTTATCATAGCGCATATCTAGTTTATCATTTAATTTTAAAATAGCTTCTCTGATTTCTCGATCATCTTTTAAACAAAAATCCGTCACTAACCGTTCAAACTTTTCATCAGGATGTAAATATAATTCATCCATAATCTTATCTAGAGTGTTTCTTTTAATAAAATTACTGACACTTCCATCCATAATGCTGACATTTTTACTAATATTTAAACGATCATGATACTTTTTCACAATAGACAAACTAAAAGAGTCAAAAGTCGTAATATACGCTTTATCAATTTTAGCTACCTGTTCTTCTAAGCCCGCTTGTTTAATCTTCTTTCGAATCCGAAGCATCATCTCATAAGCCGCCGCTTTCGTAAAGGTAAGAATAAGTAAACGATCAATATCAACACCCTCTAACACTTTACGTAAGGCTCTTTCGGATAATACGGCCGTTTTTCCACTACCAGCTCCAGCACTAACAATAATATTCATTCCTTCACTGTCGATAGCTTCTTGTTGTTTCTTTGTCCAACTAGGCATCTTCTTCACCTCCTAAAAACTCTAAATTTTTATATTCTTTCAAATAGACAATATCTTCTTCTCTCCTAAAACAAATATCTTGATAAGGACAATAAAGACATCCTACCAAAGAAGTTCCTATTTGTTTAGGATTAATCCTAAAATCTCCTGCCAAAATCTTGGTTGATGCTTCCTTAATTCTAGAATCAACAATGGTATCTAGCTTTTTAAATTTATCTTGACTTAATACTTTACTATAGTGATAAAAGCCATTTTTTCCCATCTTCATTCCCCGAATTAACTGACTATCCTGATAAGTCATATCAAATTCAGATAAAAGTTCCTCATCTTCTAGAGAATAACCCACTAATTTTAAATTATTTTCTTTTTGCGTAAGATAAGATTCTCCTAATTCTCTACGCAACTCCTTATTGATAATCCGCTGTAAATAAATGCCTACAACAATTGGATTTCTAAACTTATTACTGTGTAATAATAGGTGTAAATAAACCGGTAACTGCATACCAATTCCATAAATAGTACCATTTAAATTATCAGGAAGATTTCCTGTCTTATAATCGACAATGCTAAGATAGGTACCTTCTGGTTTTTTTACATACATGATTTTATCGATCACACCCATAAAAGTAACACGAACTTCACCTTGACTAACGGGTAAATAAAACTTTTCTTCATGGTATTCTTGATCAAACTTCGTATAATTTTGTTGTTTCTTTAACGTTTCAAGATCAAACTTCAACTCATCTTTTAATTTAGAAACCAAAAGTAGTTCATTTGCTGAAAAAGAATATTTTTCTAATTCGGAAGAAAATGCTTGTTCAAAATCAAAATCAGTATCTAAATAGTGACTTAACACATCATGAAAAATCGTACCAATATTCGTAACCAAACTCTCCTCAAACAAACTAAGTTTTAAAATATTCGCTAAATAATAACGAAAAGAACAGCGATAAAAATTATCGATACTAGAATAGGATAACAATAGCTTATGATCTAAATAGCGATACAAGTCATCTAAATTTACCCCTGTAAATTGATTTTGATAGGTAAGATAAGGAATCTTAGGATAAGTCACATATAATTCTTTCAGTTGTTCTTCCATTATCCCATATTTATTTAAACGGTCTAGTTTTTCCGCTAAAACAATCTGGTTAAACCGATGAGAATCACCATAAGATAATGTTTTCTTTTCTACAGGTAACTGCCATTCTTCAATAAGTAAGGAAGGATTATAAGTATTAAAGGCACTTTTTTCTTTATACGAAACAAAAAGTAGAGAAACAGAAGCTAACTTTTGTCTAACACGCTCCTTTTCACGGATATTTTTCCCGTCACTTGTCAAAAGTCCAACTTTTTGTTTTTCCTCATCAGTTAAAATATCGACATCTTGGTAAACAACCGGAATATTCTCTTGATTAAAACCTAAAACAAAATAATACATAGAAGAATCATTGGTCATTTCGTCTAGAGAAATTACTCGAATCGCATTTTTTAAATGATTAGTTTTCCGTTTTGTTTTCTTTAACTCTGCTTCCAAAAGAGGATAAAATAACGTTAATGGTTTATCCCACCAATAATAACGATTGAAAATGGTAATAAGCTGATTGATCACTTCTTCCTGATGGGGATATTTTTCCTTCAATTGATCCACTAATTCAAGAAAACTAGAACAAGAATCAAGTAAGGATAAAACCGTATTTCCCATTTCTGTTTCATATAAAGAACTATTTGTTTCAAAATCAAGGGGCAGATGATACCAACTAAAAATTCGTTTTAGTGGTTGACGGTATTCGCTCCCTAATGCCACGATTGAAAAATGAGAAATAGGAACTTCTTGATCAAATAAATTCTTTATCTTAGAAGCACAATAAGAAATTTCTTGATCGATAGTCACAAAAGAAGATACCGTAATATCTGGATTACTCCTAACTTCGTTAGAAATCATTGTAGCCCCTAACGAAAGAAATACTTTTCTTTCATAGGGTTCTAAATTCTCTTCATCAACAACCGCAATTGTTTGCCCTTTTAAACCATTCAAAAAGAAAGGATCAAAAATCAGTAACTGATTCTTTTCTAAATCATCTCTCATTTCTTTCAAAAAACGCAATTTATTCGTCGATAGCTCTTTCGTATTTAAAGTATACATCGCTTGTAAATACTCTAAAACAATATCATACTTTAACTGATACTTTTCCATACAATAAAAAATTGTCTTCTCGTCATAGTCAAAAAAATAATGACGTTTGAATTCCTCTTTGGTCATTATCTTTGAAGAAACAAGTTTTTTCTTTCTACTCATCATAAGAAGAAACTCTTTCTTTAATAAAGATGGCATAATGACTAATGAATATTTTTCCATTTCTTCAAACACAGTTATCACTTCCCTATTCATCATTATACCATAGAGAAAAAGAAACATCTCACCTCAAATATAGAAAAATAACTATTTCTAAAAAAACGAAGCTGTTTATTTATCCAACAAAAAAATTACTTTCCAACAAAAAAGATGAGTACCTATTTTGTTTCAATAAATACTCTATCTTTTATTCTCCACTTATCTTCACCAATTACTTTTTTAACCACTGAAAAATATTCTCTCTTTCTTTTAATAATTGTTCATTACTCGTAGCAGTAAACAGAAAATCATAGCGGAAAAGCGAATAACCATAACTTGGATAAATAGAATCTTCTTCTGATTTTTCTTTATCGTTATTTTTAGCTCTTTCTGTTATCACTTTCATCTGTTTTACCATAATATCATCATTTTCTATCCATTCATTGCTACCATTCTTCGCATACTGATCAACTTCCCCCGCTTTATACAAAGCCAAAGCAGGATAGATCAAAACATCATTTTGAATTAAACTTTCCCATTCATTTAACGTATCAATAAATGGTTTTGTTCCATGATAAAATCCATAATAAATCTGTGGCATAATATAATCAATATATCCATCTTCTTTTAACCACTTCTTGATATCGGCATAATGCATCTCATAATTATTGGCAATATTACCATCAGGACTAATCCCAAACAGTACTTCAGGATTTTCTTTCTTTATCGCATCATACACCATTTTCACTAGTGTATTCGTATTACTTAACCGATAATCTTCTAACGAAATCGTATTCTTTATTTCTTCATAATTTTCTAAATCTATCGACTCATCCGGATAAAAATAATCATCAAAAATAATCCCATCGACCGAATAATTAGCAACAATCTCCTTAACTCCTTCTACGATTAAATCCATCACATCACTATCTGCTGGATTATAATAAATCCCCTTTCCTTCAATCACTTTTACCTTATTGGTATTTAGCCATTTAAAACAAGGATTTTCTTCACTGATTTCACTCGTATCCGTAGTATTTCGAATCCGGTAAGGGTTAATCCAAGCATGGAGCTTTAAATTATTTTTATGGGCTTGTTCAATAAAGTAAGCAAGAATATCAAAGTCTATTTTTCCGCCCTCTGTCCCCGCTACTGTATAACTAAGAGGAAAAATACGAGAAGGATATATCGCATCAGAAAATGGTCTAACTTGTAAGATTATCGTATTCAAGCCACTTGTCTTTACATTTTTAATCATGGTATCAATCTCTTTTTTCACCCCAAGATCACTTTTCTCATCAAAGTATTTCATATACTCAATATAAGAAATAAAAACAGCTCGCATACTAGTATCTTTTTCTTGAAAAGGCGTAACTTGAATCCGACAATAAGAAAACAAAAAAACAGTAACGGCAACCGCTACTGCACTTAATACCAATACCACTACATTTTTCTTCATGATATCACCCAATATACTTTATGGTCAAGCTATCCTTTTTATGCTTTTTTTGGACGAACAATTACCGTACTAGTATTAGAAAAATCAATACTCTTTAACGTTTTATCTAATTCTTCTTTCGTTAAAGAACGGAAAATATCTATTTTGTTTGGAATAATATCTCCATAAGTAATAATATCATAAACCATATTTTCCAAAGTCATCACAATATTATCTACCATGACTACTTCTGATGAAATCCAAACTTTTTTCAATCGTTCTACTTCCTCTTCTTGAATATCCATATGAGCAAGTTCTTTTTTGATTTCTTGAACAAACTTTTCTGGCTCTTTACTATCCGCAATGTATGTCAAAATCAAATAATCGCCAATAATCTCTCGTTCTAAATAGAAAGACGTCATCAACTTTAACTGTTTCATTCTTTCTCTAAACTTAGAAGATAAACCAAATACAATGTTATTCATCAATCCTAAATAAAGATTGAACAAATACCTATCTTTTACATTTTTTAAAGGAATTTTAATCCCATAAGCAACTTTAGTATTCACAACATTAAATTCGATTTCTTTTTTACTTATCGCTACTTCTAATGGTTCTTTTACTTTCTCTTCAACAATTTTTTCATTCGTTACGGCTTCTTTCAATGCTTGATTATTTTTTATTACTTGAAGAGCCTCATCGCAATCAAAGTTACCACTAATCACTAAAACCATATTACTAGGTTGGTAAAATGTCTTGTGAATATCATATAAAATTTCTTTGGTAATTTTCCCAATTGACTCTACAGTACCACCAATATCTAGACGAGTATTATCTTTTTGAAAAATTGCTTTTCTAAGTTCCTCATCAAGTACCCAATCTACTTCATCGTCATACTGCATAATCTCTTCAGCGATAATTCCCTTTTCTTTTTCAACATTTTCATCTGTAAAATAAGGATGATGAACAAAGGTTAATAGATAATCTAAATTTTCTAAAAATCCTGTATTTCCTTCGAAATAATATCTCGTCGTTCTATAACTGGTCGAAGCATTCGAAGAAGTCCCTGTTTTAGCCGCAAAAGTAAACGGATCAACACCATCCTCTTGTTCAAACATCTTATGTTCTAAGAAATGCGCACTACCTTCTGGTACATGAAGCATCTTATCTTTCCCAACCGGAATAAATGTCGTATTCACTGATCCATATTTCGTAATATAATGCATCGCATAATTAGCTTTATTTGGGTAAGGAACCATATATACTTTTAATCCTGAGGATAATTGTTCATAATAAACACTTTGGTCTAAGCCTTTTAATTTAATTTCCTTCATCTTCTTTATTCCCTTCTAATAGAAAAATGGTATCGATCTTTACTTTTTTCGCTACTTTAACAATATCCTCTTTTGTTACTTTTTCAATCATCTGTTTTCTCTCTTCAATATCCCCGAGATTTAATAAATCTTTAGCCAAATAAGTTTCGATAATCGCATTTTCATTATCTTCAATTTCTTTCAACAACGTTAAATAGTTATTCTTCGCAATCACGATATCTTCGTCTTTGAAATTTCCTTCTTCCATTTCTTTCATTTCTTTTTTGATTAATTTCACTACATGTTCAAAATTGCTTTTAGAAATTCCTGCACGAATCAACATCAAACTATCTAATTTATTCAAGGAAGAATAAACATAATAAGCCATCGAATGTTTCTCTCTAATAATTCGGAAAAACTTAGATTCACTACCACTACCTAATATCATGTTATAAATGCTAAGAACATAATTACGTTCAAACTCTGTTAGTTCACCAATCTTACACCCGATAGATAACTTCGATTGATTTCCATCTATTTCTTCTTTTCTTACTTTGGAACGTCTAGGTAATTTCTCCTGTAAAATTAACTGAGACACTTTAGGACGTTTAAACGTCTCAAACGCCATTTTTTCTTTTAAAAGATTAAGCATTTCTTCTTCATCGAAAGAACCAATCACATAAATATCTACTAAACTACTAGAAATAATCTTGTGATAATACTCTTCTAGTGATTTCTTATCTATCTTCTCTAAATCCTCTAAATAACCATGTTCATGATAAGCATAAGGCATATCAGGATCCATCTCTTCTAACATTCTAACCGCACTATATAAAGTTGGATTTTCCTTTAAACCTAAGATAGACGTCTCCATACTTTGATATAAAAATTGGAAAGCTTCTTGAAACTTTTCTTCATCGTAAAAATTAGGATGAAAAATGATATCAGCTAGAAAATCAAGAGACTTAGAAAGCATTCCTTTTTCTGTATACTTCTCATTTAACATCGATAAGTAGAAACTAATCATGTTAAAACGTCCAGCTCGATAAGATTTTGTATAAGCATTAACCGCATATAAATCTTGAGCCTTTAATACTAATTCTCGTTTAGTTCGATAAGTATCCGTCGAATAAGTTAAGAATGTCGTCAAAAAATTTCGTAACGTAATCTCTTCTTTTACGATATTATCTCTTAAACAAACACGAACAGTAATCGTTTTAAAGCGATCAGTTTGAATAAAATGTAGTTGATAAGATCCCATATCTATTGTTCTATAATTCATCTCTTCACCTCGTTCATTTTTATTATGGATCAAATTTTTATTTATAAACATGATTCTAACGCAAGAATAACCATGTCTGTAAATCCTTTTTCTCTCATTTGGCTAGAAGTTTCTTCTCCTGTTACAAAATGATTAGAAATTGTCAAAATACAAGCAGCCTGTTTATGATGTAAAGCGGCATGATGAAAAAGGACGAATGACTCCATCTCTACAGTTTTTAAAGAATACTTTTCGATAATTTCTGGCTCTTTACTTGGATAAAAAACATCCGTAGTATAGATATCTTCTAAATGAATTTTTTTACCTAAACGTTCTGCGGTAGAAATAATTTTTTCATTTAACGGCCTAGAAGCCTCCATGTAATTACCAGAATAACCACTCTCTACCATCGCATAATTAGAATCTGTATAACTACGTTTAGCCAAAACGACATCCAAAATAGGAATATCTAAATCATAACTTCCAGCTGTCCCAATTCGAATAATTCTATCGACATCATAGTAATGAAATAATTCATAAGAATATATTCCCATACTACCCATTCCCATACCCGATGCGAATACGGTAACTCTCTTTCCTTTATAAGTCCCCGTATAAGCTAGTATATTCCGAACACGATTAATGCATTCGACATCTTCTAGAAAATTTTCCGCAATAAACTTAGCACGTAACGGATCACCAGGCATAATCACATCTTTAGCGATCTTTCCTTTTTCTGCTTCAATATGCGGTGTAGGCATAAAAATTCCCCCTCTTTCTGCACTATTATGACATAACCATTATACTAAATTAATAATAATTATTCTATAGGTAAACTTAAACTTATTGACATTTTGTTAATTTTTTAATAAATTAATGAACAAGGTGAAAAAAATGGCACGTTATCATTGGGATTTAAATAGAATAAAAGAAAAAATTAAAATAGTCGAAGAAGCAATTGATGCTATACAAAAACGTCCTAACAGTAGATACACTGAATATGTCATTGAAAATCTAACTCAAATTAAGAACATTTATCACTTTCTTCTTTCCTATTATAATATTTCTAAAAGTTCAGATGTTTTTTACGATTCACCCTTTTACGATTCTGAGCTTGGAAAAGCAGAAGAAATGGCTGATGAAGATCCAGAAGAAAAACTAAATGACTTTCTTTTTAACACTCATACGATCTCTAAATCATTAATTACTATTAGTACAAACGGTTTAAATTATACAAATGGCTATTCAATAGTTGATATAGATACACCTACTCTTTATATAAATAATCAAGATCTATTAGAACTATTTGATGATTTCATTCATCAAATGGGATGTCCTCCTTTATATCATAAAATTGATCAAGAAAGATCGCACATCGAATTAAATATTCAAAAAGCCCCTGATTATGACTATTCTCTGGAGGGTTGTTGTTTTGTCGATAGCTTGTTTAATGACAAATACATCAATATATCTAGAAGTAATACGGTTCAAGATATAGTTACGTTATGTCATGAGTTTTTTCATGGATTTTATACAAATTTAAATTTCAAAGATACTTATCATAACGAATTGTATTATTTTTCTGAATTAGAGGGAAGTTTTGCGAACCTTTTAGTCGCGGAATATTATCGACAATTAGGACAAGAGAAAATCGCTTATTATATTGATACCAGTTATCTAGAAAGTTATACTCTTCGCAATTTTGAATTAAATATCGGTTTCTTGTTAACAAAGCAAAAAGGAAAAATTACTTTAGAAAGATTTAACAAAAAATTAGCAAAAAAAAAGATCAGAGAAACATTCACCGACATTGATGAAATATTTGAGTATTTAACTGAACCTGCTTCGTTACTCTTATGTTACAACCTCAGTTATTTGGCTTCTCTTGATTTATTCGAATTATATCTACAAGATAGGGAAAAAGCCTTTGTTGAGTTAGAAAAGATCAAAGGAACAAATTATCACTACCATTTAATTGGTTTAGCTAAAAAGTATGGACTTACGTTTATAGAAAAGGATTGCCCATCTTTACAAAAGCACTTAAAAAGATTAGAAAAAAGCAAAAAAGATATGTCCTAAACAAAAGACATATCTTTTTTAGAAGCGACCGCCTCCGCCGCCTCCACCACCGGAGCCTCCGCCGAAAGACGAACCGCCACCAAATCCTCCACTAGATGAATAAGAACCACCTCCTGAAGAATGACTAGAAATTGTCGAACGAGCACTAGAATAAGAAGAAGAAACACTTCTAGTGATCGAACGAGATAAATTGTAATTAATTAGAGCATAACTAGAAAGATAAGTAGAATCTGACGTGAGTGATGTCATCTGTAGTTTCATTCTCTTTTGCACCCGTTTAGCTAAACGAAATACCGTCGCTGTAACTAAATATCGTTCCCATAAAGAAACTTCTGGCAACTCTTTTTCTGGAAAACGTCCAAAATCTTTCAAAAAGCGACGATGAGCAAGCCACATAGAATAAACTTCTGCTCCTCTTTCTGTACGCTTATAATATCTATTTAATGTGACGAAATAGAAAATAATAACACCAAATAAAACGCCTTGATAAATAAGATACAAATACCACTTAGGGAAATGACGTAAAGCAAAAAAGATCAACATAAATTCAAAAAAAGCAATCGTAACAACAATCGTTGTTTTAAACCACGTCTTCTTAGGTTTATCTGAAAAGTACTCCTTTCGTTCCACTTCTCGTTTATTAAGCTCTGAAAAATTGACAATTGCTCGTTGAATACTTCGTGCTTTAGACTGCGATTTAGTTCCATATTTTTTTAAATCATTCAACTTACATTCTCGCTTTTTCCCAACCGTTTCAAATAACAGATCAAGAACTTTAGATTCTGCTAAACTTGGAACATAATCCACATTTTCCAAATAAAGACGTACATCTTTCTTTTTTCCTTCACTAATCTCCGTAGCTGTAATTACTTTTTTTCGAATCAAATCTAAAATCGTAGCGGAAAATGAATTTACAGTAACTTTATGATAAACTAAATACTCTATTTCTCCTGGGGCATCATCGGTTGGAAAATCTCGATAATAACGATGTTTAAATGTTTTTCTTTGTTTCCTATCCGCAAAACACATTTTTAAAGCAACTAAAAAAATGATCAGTAACGGAAAACCTAAAACTAAAGTCGTAATCAATAACTCCTTTTTCCAAGCCTCAGTCAAAATTTCTTCTAATTCAGGAATCATTTGGCTATATTTATCTACCGCTTCTTGATCAAATCCAAGATTAATCATTTCTTTTAATTGATCAAGTTGATATTCTGAAGGATACTCTTTAAACCAATAAATATCGTTCTCGATTTCTTCTTTCCAATTTTGATTTACAGCCTCTTGAGTCGCATATATTCGGTTCAAAAAGCTTTCTTTTTCTTCAGTATCATCAGGTAAAGAAGTTACTGCTTCTAACGCATAAGTGTAATTATAAATCGTCATATCTTCTTCCAAATCGATTACTTTAGAAGAAGCATCATTAATTGCTTCAAGACGATGTTGTTCGCGATAAGCATTTGCCTCATCCGCCATTACCTGTTCAACCTTTAAAATATTTTCTCTTCCTAAAACATGAGAATATTTCGTGCCATTAGGGACAAGATTCAAATTAAACATTAAACGGATGGTCTCTGCCTCATAACTACCTACATCGGTATCCTTGAACCAGACCGTCTTAGCATCAATAATCTTATTTTTCCCTGTTAACGGTCCGTGTGTCCATACCCGAAGATCACTATCTCCATCACCAGGTAAATGAACCAAAACTTGAAAATCCTCTATTCGTTCTGTATATCCATCTCCTAGTACATTCCAAAAAAGTTCCGCTACATCATCATGTAGTACTACCGCATCTGTAATTGTGTATTCTAAATAAAAAACACTATTTTCTTTAGACGGCATAAACATCTTAAGGTATACGCCATCATCCCTAGTAGAAAGGGTATATACTCCACTATCGCCATTAGAGGCATCTTCTACTAAACGAAACTGATCTTTCTTTTTACTTAAGTCTTCAATATGAAGAAAATCTGCTTTATCAATTCGATAAACTTTTAAATCTTTTATTCCCGTTCCATTATAGATATCAGTATTTCCCGCAAAGTTACTATATAAACCGGTAAAAGGATAAGCATAAGGATTCTGATAAATGATATCACGATAAGAGCCATTATACTCTCCGGTTAATGAGATGGCTTCTTTTACCGCAATATCTCCATTATCCAAAATCGTTAAATCAATATAAAAGCGATCAGTTCCTTCTGCAAAAACAAGACTCGGAATAAAAAATATAGCGAAAATAATACTACTAAATATCCATTTTATTCTTTTCATGACTTCCTCCAAAAAAACTTACCATCAAGGTAAGTAATTCATTAAAACGATACTTTAGGTGTGCTTTTTTCACTTTCTTCTACTTCAAAAAAAGTAGCTTTTTTAAAGCCAAACAAGTTAGCAATAATATTAGTAGGTACCGTCTCTACTTTATTATTATAAGTGAGTACAGTATCGTTATAGAACTCGCGTGCCATCGAAATTTTATCCTCAGTCTCTTTTAAATCATTTTGTAGACTTAAAAAATTCTGATTTGCTTTTAAATCCGGATAATTTTCCGCAAGAGCAAACAATCTAGAAATTGCATTCGTTAACTCGTTATTTTTCTTAATTTCTTCTTCTGGTGTTTTAGCAGATACCAAAGAATTTCTAGCTTGAATAATCTCTTCTAACGTTGAATTTTCATGTTTAGCATATCCTTTTACGGTTTCTACTAAATTAGGAATCAAATCTGCTCGCCGTTTTAACTGTACATCAATTTGAGCCCACTCGTTATCCTTCTTATTTCTTAAAACAACCAAACTGTTGTACATAATCATCACAATAATGATTAAGACAACAACTACCCCTAAAATAATCCACAACCACATGTTTATACTCCTCCTATCTAATTTAATTATAACGGACGATGAAGAAAAATACCACAACTTTTTTTACAATTTAGGAACCAAAAAAGCACTTCGTATTTTTTCTAAGAAGTGCTTAAAAACAAATTAATTTTTTTGACCAAGAAATTACTCTTCATCATCCAACTTTACAAGTACTTCACGAGGCTTACTACCATTAGCAGGACCAATAATTCCTCTTTCTTCCAACAAATCGATACATCTAGCTGCTCGGTTATATCCTAAACGAAATCTTCGTTGTAAAAGAGAAGCGCTGGCCTTACCGGTCGTAATAACAAACTCGACAATCTCATTATATAAAGGATCATCATATTCTTCAGGAGCATCACGCACTTCTTCCATACTTGGATTATCGTTATTACTACTCTCTCCTAAGTTCATGAAACGTTCATCGTATTGTGCTTTTTGCTGAGCAACTGTATAATCGACAATTTTTTGTAAATCTTCATCGGAAACAAAAGCACCTTGAACTCTTACTGGCGCATTTTCACCCATCGGTAAAAATAACATATCTCCTTTACCAAGTAATTTTTCTGCTCCTGTTGCATCCAAAATCGTTCTAGAATCGATACTACTAGAAACCGCAAAGGAAATACGAGACGGGATATTGGCTTTAACTACTCCGGTAATAACATCCGTAGAAGGTCTTTGCGTCGCTACAATCAAATGGATACCAGCAGCACGCGCCATCTGAGTAATTCTCATGATAGAGTCTTCTACTTCTTTACTAGCCACCAACATCAAATCAGCAAGTTCATCGACGATAACGACAATATAGAACATATGAGGAATTTTCTCCTCTTCACTTCTTCCTTCATTTTGCTTATCGACCCATTCATTATAAGTCGCAATATTTTTGACCCCTTTATCACTAAAGATATCATATCTGTCTTCCATTTCCCGAACAATACGTTTTAACGCATCACTCGCTTTCTTAGGATCTGTAACAACCGGAATCAACAAATGAGGAATCCCATTATACATACTGAGTTCAACTTTTTTTGGATCGACTAGAACCAACTTAACTTCAGTAGGTTTTGTTCTCATCAAAATAGAAGCAATCATGCAGTTGATACAAACAGATTTACCACTACCCGTTGAACCAGCTACGAGTAAGTGAGGGGTCTTATCAATTTCACAGAAAATACTATTTCCCATAATGTTTTTACCAAGAGCTACCAACAATTTACTTTTCTCTTTATTCGCAGGAACCGACTCCAAAATTTCTCGTAAACCAACAGGAGTGATAGTATCATTGGCTAATTCAATTCCTACTGTCGATTTACCAGGAATTGGCGCTTGAATACGAACATCTTTTTTCGCAAGGGCTAAAGAAATTTCCCTACTCAAACTCAAAATTTTATTTACTTTAGTCCCTGAAGAAATTTCTAACTCGTATTGAGTAACACTAGGTCCAACATTAACTTCTACTACTTTAGCGATAATATTAAAATCTTTTAATACTTTTTCTAGTTTCACAATATTCGCTTCAATTACTTCGTTCCCATTAGTATTCTTTGCTTTCTTGGTATGAGGAATCAAAGAAAGTGGTGGAAGTTGATAATGATAATTGGTATGATCTTGAATCTTAACAACTGGTTCATTCGGTAATTCATTAGCTCCTGTCTCTGCTTCTGTTACCAAATGACCTAAGTTTCCTTTATCCTCTACCTCCTTATGTTCATCTTTAATCTTGGTAAGTTCATCGATACTATGAATACGAATCTTATTATCTTCATTAGGTACTTCTTTTAATACTGACGAATCATTGACGATAACCCCAGTATCTTCCAAACTAGATTTCTTTTTCTTACGATGAAGTTTTTGAAATGGTTTTTTACATAACCCGATCAAATCAACACCAGTTAATAAGACAATACTTAAAAGAAGTAAAACTACAGAAACAATATAAGTACCTTCTATCGCAAACAACTTATAAAAGATAATACTAAACGTCGCTCCAATAATTCCTGCACCCTTTAATGTAAGTGGAGCACCATTCATGATATTAGAAAAATTGGCTAATAGATTATCGATCGTTGCCTTAAAAACAATCAAAATATCGCTTGTATTTTCCTTCACATAATTAATATGTCCAAGTACCAAAAGCCCAATAGCAAGTGCATATAACCCCATAAAACGTCCAGTCGCAAAATTAGGTGCTTTTCTTTTATATACCATGTAACAGCCAACAACAAAAGTAAACAACAACAACACTTGATACCAAGTACCAATTAAAAACATCGCAAAGCTAGCACCTAACTGACCAATAAACCCAAGGGGTGTTGGGACAATACTCAAAATAGAGATAATAATTAATACAAGTCCTACTAATTCATTCCAATGTTCAAATTTCTGTTTTGGACTTTCTTTTTTCTTTTTTCTTTTTGCCATAATTACACCTCGTCCGATTCTTCTATATATCCATTATAGCGAGTTTTAAGAAAAAAAGAAAGGAGTTAACGTAAAATCAAAGAAAAAGATAAATTGAATTTATCCTAGCACTTCACTAAATTTTTTAATCGCCTAATTACTTTCTTTTCGATCCTAGAGATGTAAGACTGACTAATTCCTAGTAATTCGGCAACATCCTTTTGTGTCATTTCTTTATGTCCCATTAATCCATAGCGAAGCATAATAATCTCCTTATCTCTTTTTCCAAGTTTATTAATCTCTTCCATCACTAAATTTCTTTCAGTTTCTCGTTCCAAATCTCTCGTGACAATATCAGGATCAGTTCCCAAGATATCCTCCAAATGTAATTCGTTCCCATCGGCATCAAAACTTAATGATTCATCAAAGCTAATCTCTGTTCGTACTTTCTTATTCTTTCGTAAATACATTAAAATCTCATTGTCAATACACCGAGAAGCATAAGTCGCTAACTTGATATTTTTATCCATCTGATAAGTCTTAATACCTTTAATTAATCCAATTGTCCCAATACTCACTAAATCTTCTAAATCTACTTTTGTATTTTCGTACTTCTTAGCCAAAAAGACCACTAACCGCAAATTATGTTCGATCAATTTATCCCGTGCAAACAAATCTCCATCCTTCGCCATCACTAAATAATACTCTTCTTCTGCCTTAGATAACGGTTCTGGTAATACATCAGTAGCACCTACATAAAATAAAACATTCGCCCTTTGAAAAATTTCACTAAGCAACAATAATAACCATAACACTTTTCTTCATCTCCCTTTCTTCATTTTATGTTTTTCTCTTCCATTATAGAAATAAGAATCTTAGAAAACTGTCGAAGAAACTATCAAAATCAAAAAAGATCTACGTGTAAAATCATAGAAACACCATCTATTTTAAACGGTTCCTGACTAAGTCCAATTAATACCTTTTCCTTTTCTATCGTTCCATCGATAATGAGCTTGTCCGCTACTATACAAGGAATAACACCTGTATGATTAAGACCCTCATATGGAGTATAAATCAACTTCGTATTTTTCTTTATCTTTAATTTAGGATCATAAAGTAATAAAACCGGTCTATGCTTATACGGATCATATAATTTATTTCCTGTATCTAGGTAACCAGTATAGAAATAACTTTTCCCAAAACAGATCAACTCTACTTGATAATAAGCATGATATGTAGTTTTAAAACTCTTTGCCTGTTTTAGATAACACCATAAAATAATCGGGCTTAAAATAAACAATAAAATAAAGTTAATACTAAATCCATTATGAAAAAAGATTAATCCCTGATTCTGATAAGAAAACTCTAGATTTAAATAATAAAGAAATCCCCCTAAAAGAATACTGATAAAATAAAGATATACAGTATTAGTAAAAAAAGTTTTCCAAGAGAAAAAACCGAAAGTAGCCCATATCATCAAAAAAGAAATCAATACTTTTAATAAGAATAAAGTAACGCTATTTAATGGTAAAAACAAAAAGAAAATACTTAATGCGCCAATCCCACTTCCCAACAAAATAGAGGAAAGTCTTCGGTTTCGCTTTAATACTAAATTCACCGTTAATAATAGTAAAAAATCAAAACCAAAATTCATAAAAAAAACTAGATCGAGATAAACTTTCATCATCTCACCTCTAGTTTTTTTATAACACTTTAAATCACAGAATTTTGTTGAAAAAAGAAAAAGACGCTTATTCAGCATCTTTACTTACTACTTCTTTTCCTTTGTAGAACCCACATTTAGGACAAGCTCTATGTGGACGAATCATTTCACCACAATTTGGACATTTAGTCGTACCTACTGCTTCTAACGCATTGTGACTTCTTCTCATTCTCTTTCTTGTTTTAGATACTTTTCTGAATGGTACTGCCATGTTTATCACTCCCCTCCCATCATTTTTTTCAAATCATTAAAAGGATTATTCTCTACTTTTAACTCTTCTTCACTTGTTAATTTCCATCCGTCACCTTGGTATTTACTATAATCATCTACTGTAGTAAACCGTAATGGGACTTCTAACATAATATTTTGCCATAAAATCTCCGTAATATCAAGAGTATTTTTCATCTTTTCCAGTTTTATTGGCACTTTTTCTAAAACTTCACAAGTAAACGGATATTTTTCTTCCTCTAAACTAATCGCATCGATTAAAATCATCTCACCAGTCACATTAACTTGAAGATTAAATTCTTCCCCATCAAGTTGTAGTTGCCCTTTGCCTACCACGTTTTGTAAAGCTTTGATATCGGTATTTTGATAATATTCTTGAGGAATATCTATGGATTGAACAAAATCAAGTTGTTTAACGTTTTCTGTTAACAAAGGAGTTATTTCTATTTCCATACTATCACCACCGCTCATTCATTATACACTAAGAATAAGTTTTTTTCAAACTTTTTCTAGTCCTTTTTTCTTTTTTCGTGTATGATATAGCTATCAAGGAGGTATTTTATGAAAAGTGTCGGTATTATTTGCGAATATAATCCCTTTCATAATGGACATCTCTATCACTTACAAAAAGTAAAAGAAATGTTTCCAAATACACCAATCGTTTTAATTTTATCTGGAAATTTTACCCAAAGAGGAATTCCAAGTATCTTAGATAAATGGGATAAAACAGAAATTGCACTTCATTATGGGATTGACTTAGTTATAGAATTACCTTTTTCCTTTGCGACACAAAGTGCCGATATTTTTGCCTATGGAGCGATTCGCCTACTTTCTTTATTACAAGTAGACTATCTTGTTTTCGGAAGTGAATCGAACAATGTAGATCAATTAACAAAGTTACTTCCCATCGTTAGTAGTACTAAATATCATGAATTAGTCCGCACCTATCAAAAACAAGGAAATAATTACCCTACTTCTCTAAATTTAGCTTTAAAAGAATTAGGTGGCATCTCCCTTACAACCCCTAATGATCTACTAGGATTTAGCTATATCAAAGAAATTGCCAACCAACACGCTAAAATCACACCAATTACCATTCAAAGAACCAATAATTTTCACGAGATAGAATTAAATCAAAAAATTTCTAGTGCGACTAGCATTCGTCATGCGTTAAAAAATAAAGAAGATATCTCTTCCAGTGTACCGGATAAAACCTTAACTTATTTAATAAAAAACGACCATAATATCGATCGCTTCTTTCCTTTTTTAAAATATAAACTCTACTCTGATACCGATTTAAGTAGATATCAAACTGTCGATGAAGGAATTGAAAATAGAATTTTAAAACAAGTAAGTTCCGCTATTAGTTGGGAAGATCTTATAAAAAAAGTCAAAACCAAACGATATACTTATAATAAAATTAGTCGATTACTTACTCATATTCTCTGTGGATTTACCAAAGAAATGGCAGCTACAACAAAAGAAATAGAATATATCCGCATCTTAGGATTAAATGAACAAGGAAGAAAATATCTGCATGAGATAAAAAAGGAAATTCCTGTTCCCATCATCACCAAATATTATAAAGATCGTTTCCCAGGTTTAACCTTAGAAAGACAAGTAGATTTAATCTATACCTCTATTCTAGAAATAGATATACAAAAAGATAAAATTCAAATACATACAAAATAGACTGACTAGGATGTCTATTTTCTTTTTTGTTTATTTTTCTTTTGTCCTAAACCATAAACTGCTTCTTTGTTTTGATCAATCTGCTCCAGTTGAAAATGATGACGTTCTAAAAAATCTTGCGTCTTCTGATCAACAACTGGTGGTAAATGCATTTTTAATTCAGAAAATGAATAATTAGGAAATACCTGTTCTTCTAACAGTTGAAACACCATATCCCTATAGACAGGATAATCTTCTTGGGGACGCAAAACAAATTGAAATACAAGTGGATAATAAATAACCTCATCATAACCTGGTATTCCTAAATAACAATGAGGTAATGACTCTAAATGTAATGCAGCTACTCCGATTAAATCCTTTTTTCGATAAATCCCATATAAATCATAGGTTAAGATGAATAGATTAGTAGATTCTTTAATAGAAGAAAAATAATTTTCTTTATCCCAAGTCATCATCTGCTGAATAAACATTTCATAATTATCTATTCCTAATTTTATTTTTTTTATAATTAGTTCGTTCAATTTCTTCACCCTTTAGCTAAGAACAGAAAGAAGCCACTAAGTGACTTCTTGCTTCTTATGATATTTTTGTTTTTACTAAATAATTTCAATCTTCATGAAATTAGTATGTGCATCTTTAGGGAAACCACCAACGATAGTAATAATATCTCCAGTTTCTAAATTCATTAACTCTTTTGCTGCTTTGATTCCTTCTTGAACAATTGCATCCGTATCAGCACTAAATGGAACAACTTTTGGATAAACACCCCATTTTAATGCTAAGCTGCGAGCTACTTTCTCATCAGTTACTGTTGCAACAATCATCGAATTTGGTCTTAATGAAGAAATATCCAAAGCAGTCTTTCCTGTTAAAGTAGAAGCAACTACAGCTTTAACTGGTAACTCAATTGTTGAATCTACTGCACAACGAGCGATTGTGTTATGAATTTCTGTTCCTCTTAATTTATATTCACTTAAGTTATATTTAGTAATTTTTTCAGTCTTTTCACAAATAGAGGTCATCATTTGAATCGTCTCTATTGGATAATTACCAATTGTCGTTTCATCACTTGTCATAATCGCATCGCATCCAGCTAAAACAGCATTAGCTACATCGGTTACTTCAGCATTAGTTGGACGAATATTCGTCTTCATACTATACATCATTTGAGTAGCCATGATAACACCCTTACCATTAGCATGACAAGCATCGATCATCATTTGTTGATATAATGGTAAATTTTCTACTCCTGTCTCGATTCCTAAATCACCACGGGCAATCATAATATAATCAGATACTTCAACGATTTCTTGAAGATTATCCATTGCATATTGTGTCTCTACTTTAGAAATAATTGGCATATTAGGTTTACCAAATTCACTACATAACGCTTTTACAGCAAGAACGTCTTCAGCAGAATTTACAAAAGAAATAGCTAAATAATCTCCATCCATATCACAAGCGTATTTAATATCCTCACGATCTTTATCAGAAATGTAAGGTACATTTAACTTAACACCTGGAATACATACTCCACGTCTACTTTTGATTGTTCCAGAATTTTGAATTTCACAAGTAATTCCATCTTCTTCTTTAGAAACAACAATTAACTTATAAAAACCATCATCTAAAAGAATAGTATTTCCTACCGGAATATCTTTTAAAATGCCTTTATAATTGAAAGAAATTCTCTCTTTTGTTCCCAAAACATCTTCTTCGACAATACGAATTGTCTTTCCTGCTTCTAATTCAATTAAATCATTTTCAAAAGTACAAGTTCTAAGATCTGGTCCTTTCGTATCATATAAAATCGCAATATTGGCACCTAATTCTTTGTTCGCACGTTTTACTAATTCTTCATCAAGATGTCTTTCTTCAAGTGTTGCATGAGAAAAATTAATACGAGCAACATTCATTCCAGCTTCAACTAATCCTTTAAACTTTTCCCAAGGATGAGTAGCAGGTCCAATACTACAAATAATTTTTGTCTTTTTCATTTTATCTATTACTCCTTTCACCAGCATACATTTTATCATAAATTCTAGCTCGTTTCAATTTTTTTCTTACATTTCTTAAGTATTTGTTCGTTTTCTCCTCTATAATCATTATTTTTCTACATAATACTAACTTTTTCTCTTGACCTAATTGTAGTCTTTTATATCTTGCCTCTGACACTCTGGACAATAATAGGTACCACGACCATTCACTTTCATTTTGATAATCTCAGTTCCACATCGCGGACAAGGATTCCCCGCTTTAGTATGGACATACAAATGATTTTGGAAAAGTCCTGACACCCCTTCTTCCGAAGTAAAACTATGAATTGTAGTTCCCCCTTCTTGAATTGCCTTATCTAAAGTAATCACTGTATTTTTAATAATGGATTCTAGCTCTTCATCCGTCAAAAGACAAGCAGGTTTAAGGGGATAAATATGAGACAAGAAAAGAATCTCATCATCATAAATATTCCCAATTCCCGTAATAATCGATTGATCCAATAAAGCTGTCTTAATCGGTATCTTTTTCTTTTTTAGGTGTTCTTTTAGATACTCTACTGTCAAATTTTTATCCCAAGGTTCTAACCCTAACTCAGTAAAAGGAGGCATGGTTAAAATTTTATCTTTAGGGATTAATTTCATCCGTCCAAACTTTCTAACATCTTGAAAGTGAAGTTCTTCTTCGTCATCGATCGTAAAAACAACATGATGATGTTTTTCTAACGGAACTCTTTTTTCGCGAAAGAAAAACTTTCCTTCCATTCGTAGATGAACAAGTAAATAATCTTGATCTAACGTAATCACAATCCATTTCCCACGAGTAGTAAACTCATGCATGGTTTGCCCTTTTATTCGAGTACTAAACTCTTTAGCGCTTGGGTAATCAATAATCGGGTCATAAATCACTTGACAATCCGTAATTTTTCTTCCCTTTAAACGACGTTCTAACTTCTTAGTTACCGTAATCACTTCTGGTTTTTCTGGCATAATAATTCCCCCTAATAAGTATCAAATCCATTATTTGGCTTCGTACCAATCACTACCACTTTCAATATCTACTTTTAATGGTGCATTTAACTGATAGGTATTTTCCATAATTCGTCTAACAATCTCTTCTACTTCTTCTTTTTCCTCATAATAAACATTAAACACAAGTTCATCGTGTACTTGAATTAACATTTTACTTCTGATTTTCTTATCATTAAATTCACGATAAATTTCTATCATAGCCTTTTTCAAAATATCGGCACTACTTCCTTGAATTGGAGTATTTAAGGCAATTCTTTCTCCTTGACTACGAACAAGATAACTCTTATTTTTCAATTCATCGATTGTTCTTTTTCGATTCATGATCGTCTTAACATAACCATCTTGATAAGCTTTCTGAATTACTTCATTCATATATTGTTTAATCTCTGGATAAGTATTTAAATAACCCTCGATAAAGTTTTTCGCACTAGCGATATCAATCCCCAAATCCTCGGATAATCCAAAACTACTAATTCCATAAAGAATTCCAAAATTAACTGCTTTAGCCGTACGTCTCATATCTTTTGTTACTTCTTCTAAAGGAACGCCAAAAATATCTGAAGCAGTTTTCGCATGGATATCCTTTCCTTCTTCAAAAGCACGAATCAAGTTATCTACATTGGCTAACGATGCAAAAATTCTAAGTTCAATCTGAGAATAATCACTAGATAAAATACAAGCATTTTCTTCTGGAATGAAAGCTTTTCGAATCAATCTTCCCTCTTCAGTTCGAATCGGAATATTCTGTAAATTAGGACATATTGAAGAAAGTCTACCTGTTCTAGTTAACGTTTGGGTAAAAATAGTATGAATCTTGCCATCTTCAGCCACTTCCGCTAGCAATCCAGTTACATAATTACTCTTTAATTTCGTCAACATTCGATAATCCAAAATCTTTTCAACGATAGGATAATCGTTAACTAATTTATCTAAAATTTCTTTACTAGTCGAATAACTATGATCTTTGACCTTCTTTGGATATGGTAAAGCTAATTTTTCAAAAAGAATAGCCCCCAACTGTTTTGGAGAAGAAATATTAAATACTTCTCCTGCTAAATCGTAAATTTCTTGTTCTAACACTTCAATTTTCGCATCTAATTCTTTTCCCATTTGATTTAAAAAATCACAGTTTACTCGAATACCAGTAAGTTCCATGTCCATTAACACTTCCACTAGTGGCATTTCAATATTTTGGAAAAGTTGAACATCATTTTCACTTTCTAATCTTTCTTCTAATTCAGTTTTACTCTCATAGATAAAGCGAGCCTTTTCGATTGTTTTTTTAGCGATAATTTCGATATCTGGTTCGACTTCTTTTCCTATTTTACCATACACTTCTTCATAAAAAGAAATATTATAATCTTTATTGTTCGCAAGATAAGCAATATCATCTTTGATATTATCATTTAATAAATAGGCAGCTATCATAGTATCAAAATGGCAATTTTTAATATCTAGGCCATTCTTTTTCAAGATATACCATACTTTTTTCAAGTCATAAGTATATTTTTCTTGTTCGCTACACAAAAAATCTGGAGCTTGTTTTAACACTTCAAACGGAATATAAAGACTAGTATTTTCGTTATAAATCGCAATACCAAGTGGCTTATCCTTATGATAATTACTACCTAGTATCTCCAAATATAAAGCATAATCGCCTTCAATCTTAACCTTTTCCAAATCGGTAACAATATTCACTTCGACTTCTTGCATTTTGTTTTCCTTAACCACTTCTTCAGGAATATTCATTTTCTTAATTAGTGAATAAAACTCCAATTCTTCTAATAGTTCGACATATTTTAAAACGTCTACTCCCGTATATTTAATCTTCTCTAAATCAGTATCAATAGGAACATCCCGATAAATCGTCGCTATTTCTTTACTCATAAAAGCATTATCTTTATCATTTAGTAATTTTTCCTTGGTCTTTCCCGTTACTTCATCAATATGATCGTATAGATTCTCAATAGTCTGATACTTAGAAAGAAGAGATATAGCCGTTTTTTCTCCAATTCCTTTTACACCAGGAATATTATCGCTACTATCCCCCATTAATCCTTTAATATCAATCATATTAATTGGTTCTACTTGATAAGTCTCTTTAAATAGCTTTTTATCCATACGAATAAAACCAGTTTGTTTTAAGAGTTTAACATCAATTTCATCACTGATTAACTGTAACAAATCTTTATCACTACTGATAATGGTCGCATCAAAGTCAGGATCTTCTTCAACCTTTTTCGCAAAAGTACCAATGATATCATCAGCTTCATAATTATCAATCTCAAAGTATTTCATACCCATCGCCGTACAAATTTGTTTCGCAACCGGAAATTGTTGTTTTAACTCTTCAGGCGTTTCACTTCTTCCACCTTTATAGTCAGGATATTCTTCATGGCGAAACGTTTTTCCTTTATCAAAGGCAATCATAATATATTCTGGTTTTTCTTCGACGATGATTTTATTCATCATATTAATAAATCCATAAATCGCATTCGTAGGAAAGTTCTTTGAATTACGCATAATTGCGCCTGTATAACTAGTAGCATAATAACTACGAAATAAAAGATTATTTCCATCGACTAAAATTACTTTTTTCATTTTTCTTCTCCTGTTTGACATTGTTTTGGTTTTATTATAACACGGTTTAGCTTAAAAGAAAATGTCTATCCCAAAATCAAACAAAGAAGAAAAATTAGATAAATAAATAGATATAATAACAACAAAAAACAACTAACATGATAATTCCTTCTTTTTTAGAAATTTCCTTTTCACTACTTGCGAATAAATATAATAAGAAAGACGACAACAAAACAACAAAGATATCAATAAAACTAAAATCAACTAATTCTAAATCACCATAAATTAAAATTGGTAATCCTAAGACGATACAAATATTAAAAATATTAGTTCCGATAATATTTCCAATCGCCATATCAAATTCTCCACGTTTAGCCGAAGTTACCGTCATGACCAATTCAGGAAGTGAAGTTCCAACAACAACCGCAATCATTGTGATAATTTTAGGGCTAACATGAATTCTTTCCGCCAAAGACAAAGCATTATCGACAATTAAATCACTACTATAAATGATAACAATCGTAGAAATAACAAACAAAATTAGGGCGACTGGTAAATTATACTTCTTTTCTACTCCACCTTGATCCTGTTTTTTATTTTTCAATAATCGAATCAAATAATAAACAAAAATCCCAAACGAAAGAATTAAAACAGCCCCATCAAAACGAGAAAATGAAGTTGGGGTATTAGGGTTAAATAACCGATCCATCAATAAAACAAAAAAGATACTGGTAATTAAAAATAAAATAGGTAATTCTTTTTTTACTGTTGAGTTCTTTACTTTAATCGGATTAACAATCGCAGCGATACCAATAATTAACAAAATATTGACAATACAACTTCCAATCACATTAGCTAAAGCCATACTTCCATTATTTGCCGCTACACTATTAAAAGAAATAGCCACTTCCGGTGCACAAGTACCAAATGAAACGATCGTTAACGCAATCAACATCTTAGGCACTTTACAAAGTAGAGCAATCGAGGAAGCACAATCAATCAAAACATCACTTGCCTTAACAATCAAAACAAATCCTATTAATAACAATACTATCTCTAAAACCATATTTCACCCTCAACTATCCTATTATTGTAGCTAGTATATCATCTTTTTTTAGGATTTGCCACAGCCAATTATTTTATACGTAAAACAATCGCCTCATTACGATTAGATATATCTTCTTGACTTTCTAGTTTTTCTACTCGAAGAGATAGAAGATAGAAAAATAAAATTGCTCCTACATAAATTAATACTAACCATTTGTATTCATTTTTCATATCAATCACTCCTTCTAAACAACCTCATTCTATTACAAACAATTGTTCGTGTCAATGCAATTCAAAAAATATTTGAACATTTGTTTGACAATTGACATAAACTATGTTAACATAAACATATAAAAGGAGGTCAAATTATGGAAAAACTTACTGAAAAACAAGCCATGATTTTAGATACATTAAAAAAAGCTATAGCGGAAAAAGGATATCCACCTACGGTTAGAGAAATTGGAAAAATGGTACATCTTTCCTCCCCAGCTACTATCCAGTTTCATTTAACTAAATTAGAAGAAAAAGGATATATCAAAAAGGATACCGCCAAAAATCGAACAATCGAAATCCTAGTACCTAATGAATATTTAGAAAAAAACGATAAAGTGGCAGAAGTTCCACTACTAGGAAAAGTAACAGCTGGAAATCCAATCGAAGCGATTGAAGTTCCAGATGAATTTTTTTCTATTCCTACCAGTTTACTTCCCAACAAGAAAAAAGTGTTCACTTTAAAAGTAAGTGGAGAATCCATGATTAACGTTGGTATCTATGATGGAGATATCATTATCGTAGAAAGATGTGAAACAGCAAATAATGGTGACACAGTAGTAGCTATGACGGATGAAAATGAAGTCACCGTAAAAACATTCTATAAAGAAAATGGTTACTTCAGACTACAGCCAGAAAATGATTTTATGGCTCCTATTATTTTACCAAACGTAACTATCTTAGGAAAAGTAATTGGATTATACCGAAAATTGTAAAAGCTTCGCTTGTATGCGAAGTTTTATTTTGGTTTTTATGATTTCTTTTTAGCAACAACCAACAAATAAGAATCTTGCGGTTCATAATAACACGTTTGTAGAATCAAAAGGTGATCCTTTTCATCAAGCGAAACACCTGTCGAATATAAAAATTGTTCCTGTAACCATTCTAAATGTTGTCGCCACTCATCATCAGTAAACTCTAGTTGCATATGAAAAAAATCAGAAGTAACAACTAAAGTTCCCACAATCGAATAAACATCCAAAGATTCTTCCGTTTGCCAAATAAAAAAAGGATGTTCATAAAAAAAAGAAATATCGAGATAATTTTCTAAAAATTGAAAATCAGTAGTGACGACTTGTGAATTATGACCATAAATCAATAATTTTCTATCTTCTAAAGTATTTCGATAGTCTAAAAAGGGATTTCCTAATTCCGAAACTTCTCTTTTTACATTATGCTGCAAGTAAAATGAATTATCTTTAGTTTGCGTAACCAATACTTGAAAATCCGTTTCTGGAACAAATAAATTACCAATAATTTCCGGATTTTGATAACTAATTCGATAATCCTGAATCGTTTTTCCAGGAGTTTGACGATAAAATGTACCTTGTACATAACTATCTACCTGATTAGTGACTTTCTCATCATCTATACATAATAAATACGTTTTTACTCCTAGTGCAACAATAATCGCAATCATTAAAATTTTAAGGCTGATATTTTTATTTTCCATTTCTTATTCCTCACTATTCAACCAAAATAAAAGATTAGAATAATATCAGTTTATCCTAATCATTTTCAATAATTTGTCGAATAATGTAACTAGCGATTAATATTCCCGCACTAGCTGGCACAAAACTAGCCGAAGCTACCGTTCTTCCTGGTGTAGAAAGTGGAACTTCTTGACTAGAAACCACCATAATTTTTTTAGTAATTTTCTCATCTCGAATGAATTTACGGAGATGCTTCGCAATCGGATCATAACTAGTTTTTCTAATATCCATAATCGATAGTTTACTAGGATCAAGTCGCTTACCCGTACCCATACAAGAGATAAACCCAATATTTAACGCTAAACTCTTCATAATAAGCGCTTTCTTTGTCGCAATCGTATCACACGTATCTACAATATAATCCAAATCATATTGATCCAAAATATCTATATTATCCGCTGTTAGAAAACAATCTAAAGCTGTAACATGACAAGTAGAATGAATATCCTCTATTCGCTTTTGCCAAGCTTCAACCTTTTTCATTCCCAAAGTAGAATCTAAAGCAATCAGTTGACGGTTTTTATTAGTAATATCGACAGTATCATGATCAATCAATACAATATGCTCAACTCCACTACGAACCAAGGCTTCAACAACATAGCCACCAACGCCACCTAATCCAACGACTGCTACTTTTTTTGTACAAATCTTATCTACATTTTCCTTGCTAATTAACTGTTCTAATCTTTCTAACACGGTAATCACTCCAAAAAAAATCCAGAAGAACGGTTGTCAGGCGATAAAACCTGCATAATCACAGGTGGGTGTCCATACATAGTTCTTAGGATCCCCAATTTAATTGGGTATTCAACACAAACTATAGATCCGAACTCCCGTATCGTCACTTTAGTCGGTTTTATATGTTGACAATTATCGTTTCTTCTAGACAATACTATTATATCATAGTTTTCCATTATTTATACCATTTTTACAGAAGTTGACAATAATTATTTTCCAAAGAAAATAAACTCGTCCACCCTACTTGCATACAATATAACAGGTGAAAAAAATGAACTATCCCTATGAGTTTGGTAATCTCTATTATGAGAAATATGGTAGTGGCAAAAAAAGTATGATTATCCTACCCGGTTGGGGAGATATCCGCACTTCTTGGAATTATATCATCGACTTTCTAAAGGACGACTTTACCGTTTATATCGTAGATTATCCTGGTTTTGGAAATAGTAAATTTCCAGATAAAGACTTAACTATCTATGACTATACAGATATTATTTATAACTGGATTCAAAGCTTAGAAATTAAAGATCCAATTCTAATTGGGCACTCCTTTGGTGGAAGAATCATCATTACCTTAACCGGCTACTATCATTATCCATTTAAACATATTGTATTAATGGACAGTGCGGGAATTAAACCTAGAAAAACTCTTCGTTCTATCTTAAGAAATAGCTTTTATAAAGCATTGAAAAAAGGACGCTACCTGCTCCCCAAAAAATATCGAGATAAATATCTGACCAAAATATTTTCTATCTTTGCTTCCCCTGACTATCGCAACTTAGAGGATAAAATGAGACCAACATTCAGAAATGTCATCTCTGAAGATCTTCGCCATTACTTAGAAAAAATCAACGCTAATACCCTAATTATCTGGGGAAATAAAGACACTTCTACTCCTATCCAAGACGCAACTTTAATGCATCAAAAAATACCCGATTCAGAATTAATCGTCTTAGATAAAGTAGGACACTTTCCCTATTTAGAACGACCAAATCTAATCTGTAATATTTTATATGAACAATTTAAAGAATTTATTGCTAAATAAAGCAAGCGAGCAAAAAGGACTATCCGGTAAAAGGAAAGTCCTTTTTATCTAACTAATTTTCGTTCTGGTTCAGTATAAGTATTAGCAATTTGATTTTCTAACTCCGCAATTTCATTTTGAGTACGAATAAGTTGTTCATTTAAAACTTCAAGTCGTTTTTTTGCTGTTTCAATAAATTGATCCATATTGACAGAAAGATGTCCATTACTCATTGTCTCTAAAGAACGTGGTTCATAAATTTCATCAAAAATTACATACTTTGGTTTTCTTAACTCGCTTCTTTTTATACGATAAGTAAATAATGGATTAATCTCTTGTGTTTCAACTGGTGTTGAAGCTAAATCTTTATTTTCATCTACTTTAGAAGTATCTATTGGTTTATTACCTTCTTCTAACTCTACCTCATCATCATCTAATTTCAAGATATTTTTAACTTCATCAGAAACTTCCTTTTTCTTCTTACGACGAAACTTAGATAAGAATCGTTCTTTTAAACTAGGCTTATCCTCTAAATCTTGCTCTTCTTCATAATTCTCTTCTTGATCATCTTGCTTAGCCATGAATTTTTCATGAAGTGCTATTCTAGAATTTTCTACCTTTTCTTTTAAGCTTTGCCATAAAGTGCTTGTTTTTTCTTTTGCTTTACCGAGTATACTCACCTTAGCATTTCCTTCTTTTGTTTCTTTTTCAGCTGTTTTCTTTTGTTTTTTTCTATTAAAAATTTTAATCACTGAACTACCGATGTTTAAAGCTCCCTTCACAACCATTCCTACAGTAGCGCCAACAGCAGTACCAAATAAGCCAGTAGTAATCAATGAAAGCCAAATAGGAGCTCCTAAAACAGTAGGAATCATTGTACCTAATATAAGTCCAAGTACAGCAAGATAACTTGCCTTAAATTCTACTTTTTTCTCTTGATTAACCGCTTCACTTTCTCCTGTTTTTTTATTTTTAGAAAAAAATGATAATATTGACATATATATCTCCCCTTCTTTATATGTCGCATATTATAGCATAAAGTCCTATAAAAAGCAAGATTTTCTCCCATATACTGTAATCATCGTAGATTTTTATTTGAAATTCCGTTTTATGGCAAAAAGCTGAAATAAGTCTGAT
>OGQX01000274.1_pt1 | contig 62332 bp, 64 predicted proteins | sample 1553291 | NCBI WGS metagenome assembly OGQX01 (sample SAMEA2580030, study PRJEB22360) | human gut metagenome | biome: human gut; feature: human-associated habitat; material: faeces | place: Denmark | collected 2008/2010
GTCTTGTAAATTAAATGTTACTTCATAAACCTGCATTTAGTCTAAAAATTCACGTTATTTTTCCTTGTATATCCTACCAAAAAGTTTACTTTTCTCTAACGATTAAATTGTTCTTTGAAGTTACAATGTCTACATAGTTCTTCAGCTACTTGCCTATTTTCAAAACCTTTACGCATAGCCTCTATTTTAGGATTTTCAAATATACGGTCGATATTCATTGTTAAAATATTTCCTAGATTAATTATTCCCTCTCCATCTAAACAACAAGGAACTACTGTTCCATCGGATAAGATGCCGATATGATCTTTTAATGCATGACAGTACCCTTTACTTTCACAATAATGATTCTCTACGTCTGGCCAGATAAATTGATTAGCTTTATTAATATATATATTTTTATCGATTTCAATATTCATGTCCGTATATATTTTTTCCACTGTTCCTATGGATAAGTGATAATACTCCATAATTTTATTCACTGTTCTTGTGGATTTGGCATCAAAACTAAAGTCATTTAGTGTCCATAAGCGATAAACAATATGCATATGAGAAGACAAAAGTTCTACTGCTTCAAAGATATCTTTTAAGTACTTTTCTTTATGATTCTCTGAGTGAAGAGAAATATTGATTTGTCTAACTACGCCACTATCTAATAAAATTTTCGCTTTTTCTTTTAAGAGAACACCATTCGTTGTGATATTCACTTGTTTTTTATATTTACGGCAGACATCTAGAATCTTTTCTAACTTGGGATGAAGGAGTGGCTCCCCTTTAATATGTAGATATACATAATCCGTATATGGATCTAATTTTTTCAATACTTTTTCAAACTCACCGACACTCATACTTCTTTTGGGACGGTTACTCACAGAACAAAAACTACAGGATAAATTGCAAATATTAGAAATTTCAATATATACCCGTTTAAATTTTTTCATATTGATTACTTACTTCTTTCTATCCTTAAAAAGGTGTCTATTAGACATTATAACGAAATTTTTCTCTTATGAAAAGTTTTTTCTTACTTTATTTCCTATCTTTTTGTCGACAAAAGTTAAGTTGGGTATGCCTCTTTCAACAAGATTTTCTAGAAATCAAAAAGTAGACTCATTTTTTTGAATCTACTTTGTCTTTTAAAAATTTCCTCGTTCTTTCATGAAATTTTCTATTTCTAGTCTTTTCATTGGTTTTGAATTCTTTATTAGATATCTATTATTTATTTTTAATTCGTACTTTCGTAATTATTTTCTTTAATGGTTGATGACAAGCATCTGGCATATACGCTCTAGCTAAAAGCATCTGATAAAATTTATCTTGAGAATTGATTAGCGGAATATGAGCTGGCGCATCAATTAACTCGAAGTTATTATCTACTTGAAATACATATTTTCTAAATAGTTGATTGTAGGGATTTACATTATTCTTCATCCAGGGTTTAATTCCAAATAACCCATAACTGTGTAAAATTTTAGGGTTTTCTCGAGCTTTACAAGTTTCTGGATAAGCAATTCCTTTCTTTAAACAATATAACTTTCTTTGAGGAGTATTTAACCCAAATACATAGGGAGGTAGATTATAAGAAAGGGGAAGCTCTTCTATTTTTTCGTTTAATACACAATTTAAAGTATCTTGATCAGGATATTGGAGTTTTAAATCAGGATGGGTTCTAATAAAGTCAATGATTTGTTGTTGGCAGTTCTCTTTTACCCAAGCTTCTTTGTTGATATATAAGACTCCTGAATTATAGTAGGTCGGAACATTTAGATGTTTATAATATTTCTTTTCTAGTTCGTCCCTGCTAGCATAGACTAGATGTTCGGGGAGGGAAAAAAGAGTATTTAATTGATCAACAACAATCGTGTCGGAGTCTAAGTATAATAAATTATCGATTTCAGAAAGTTGCTTGGCTAATATTTCTTGGAAAAACAGCCTAGAATTAGCAACCTGACTACCTTTCCATTCAGGAATACGGTATTTTTCGATGTGATAATCTTCCAGTGGATAAATATAATATTTTATCTGGGGATAAGCATGCATTACTTTTTCTATTTTCTGATAGTCCTCATCTTCTAATTTTTCGGTAATCAAATGAAGGATAGGTTCTTCTAACTGAGCATTTTCTAATAGAGATAAAATAGAAGCTAGGGTAATTTCTAAATAATTTTTATCTGTTGCGTATAAAATATGAGATGTTTTCAAGTGGTTATCACCTTATTTTCTATTCATTTTCTGCTTTCATTTCGAATAAAATATCACGTAGTTCCATCGCTCTTTCGAAATCAAGGTCGCGAGCAGCTTTCTTCATTTCCTCTTCAATATTTTGAATTGTCTTAAGTAACTCTTTCTTATCGACTTTCTGGGCTTTCTTTCCTTTTGTTTCCTTGGTTTCATCGACGTTACTGATTAATTCACGAATTTCTTTTTGAATTGTTTTAGGAACAATACCATGTTCACGGTTATATGCTTCTTGAATTTCTCGACGACGTTTTGTTTCATCGATCGCATTTCTCATACTATCCGTGATTTTATCGGCATACATGATACAGTGACCTTCAGCATTTCTCGCACAACGTCCAATGGTTTGGATTAAACTCCGTTCACTTCTCAAGAAACCTTCTTTATCCGCATCTAATATGGCGATTAAACTTACTTCTGGAATATCAATTCCTTCTCTTAGTAGGTTAATACCGACGATACAATCGTATTTTCCAAGACGAAGATCACGAATAATCCGCATTCTCTCTAGCGTTTTAACTTCACTATGTAAATAAGCGACTTTAATATCGGTTTCTTTTAAATAGTTGGTTAATTCTTCAGCCATACGAATAGTCAGTGTCGTAATTAAGGTTCTTTCATTCTTAGCTATCCGTTCTTTAATCTCAGCAATTAAATCATCGATTTGTCCTTCTGTTTTACGGATTTCAATTGTCGGATCTAATAGTCCGGTTGGACGAATAATTTGTTCAATGAACTTACCGCCAGTCAAACCTAATTCATAGTCACCAGGTGTAGCAGATACATAGATAGCTTGATTTAATTTATGTTCAAATTCGTCGAATTTTAATGGTCGATTATCTAAGGCACTAGGCAACCTAAAGCCATACTCTACTAAATTCATTTTACGAGCTCGGTCACCATTATACATACCACGTACTTGAGGAAGGGTCACATGAGATTCGTCGACGATTAAAAGGAAATCGTCAGGGAAGAAATCGATTAATGTAGTAGGCGTCTCTCCTTCTCCTCTTAGAGACATATGGCGGGAATAATTTTCTATGCCATGACAGAAACCAGTTTCTTCTAGCATTTCAATATCGTAGTTCGTTCGTTGTTCCAATCGTTCGGCTGCAAGTAACTTGTTGTTGTCTTTTAATTCTTTCAAACGAACGGCGAGTTCTTCTTTGATTCTACGGATTGCTTCATGTAGTTTATCATCACTTGTTACGAAGTGGCTAGCTGGGAAAATACTGATCGTTTTCTTATTTTGAATAATCGCTCCAGTTAAAATATCAATTTCACTGATTCTGTCTACTTCATCATCGAAGAATTCAATTCTAATTCCTTTGGTACTCTGATAAGCTGGGATGATTTCTAGAGTGTCCCCTTTAACTCGAAAAGTTCCACGTTTAAAATCGAAGTCATTTCTTTCATACATCATTTCTACTAGTTTAGCTAGAATTTGATTTCTACTGATAATATCCCCCACATTAACGGTTAACATTTTCTTTAAGTACTCTTCAACTTCACCAATACCATAGATACAAGAAACACTCGCAACAACAATAACATCTCGTCTAGAAAGTAATGCACTGGTAGCAGAATGACGCAACTCATCAATTTCATCGTTGATGGAAGAATCCTTTTCAATATAGGTATCTGTAGAAGGAACATAGGCTTCTGGCTGATAATAGTCATAGTAGGAAACAAAATACTCTACTCGATTTTCAGGGAATAGTTCTTTAAACTCAGAATATAGTTGCCCCGCTAATGTTTTATTGTGAGCTAAAATTAGAGTTGGCTTATCTACCTCTTGAATTACATTCGCCATCGTAAAAGTCTTACCTGTACCGGTTGCCCCTAATAGAACTTGGTTTTTCTTTCCTTCTTTTATTCCTGCGACTAACTCTTTAATGGCTTCTGGCTGATCACCACTTGGTTTAAATTTTGATACTAAATTGAACATATATATCACCTTTTTGTAAATTTTATAAAAAAATTCGTGTAACACTTCTTTAAAAAATAGTTCAACATCAAGTTATGTAAGTAAAAGTTACTAATTTTGATTTTGAAATAAAAAGAAAATAATACTTAACTTTAATTTCACGGAATATTCTATCATCTTTTTATTTTTTGTACAATAGAACAGAGTTCATATTTCTTTGCTACAATTTAATTCCTACAAGAAACAAAAAGACATAACTTCGTATAGCGAAAGTTATGTTTTTCTTAACTATTTATAGAAACGAATCCATATTTTTGTAAATTCATTCATTATTTTTTTATAGTTAGAGCGATTTTTTTACTGAATATTTGGATCCATTTCTAAATCATAATTTAATTTCTCTTGTTTTCTAATAAAGGGATTAATATATTCATAATAATCTGGCTTGGGATGTAGTTCAAACGCATCATAGCTTTTTATGTATCTTTCATTGTTTATGATAATTATTTCTTCATGATGGAAATTGAAGACTATACTGATTAGGGAAGAAGCAACAAGGCAAATAGGGATTTCTATAATAAGTAAGAAAATACTAATTATGAGGCCATCTATCTTTCCTTGTTTTTTATTTATATAGATCAGTGAATAGGTAATGAGAAAAATATTGACAAGAAAGAGTAAGGCATAGTATACCCATCCTAGAAAATCGTAACCTACAACATTTAAAATTATTTTTATTACTAAAAACAGTGCAGTTACTATTAGTAACTCTATTACTCCTATTAGATACCAATTTCTTTTTTTCATATACTACCTCTATCTATACTAAGTGTTAAATTGATCCTCTTAGTATAAGTAAATATTCTGAATTGATGAAAAAATTATTTACTCTCTTCATTATTTTCTACATTCATCATATAAGAATGAATATATGACGTAACTTTGTTATCTGTTAAGTAAAAATAGTTTCCACTTTTTAAAATATATTTACTTTCCTTATCTATATCCTCTATTTTTTCAATTTCAGATAATGGAGTTTCTAATATAATTTCCTTCTTCATTCTCACTATAGGATTAATTTGAGGTCCAGACCGAAAGGATTCTTCATCTTTTGGGTAATCAAACAACATCATTCTCTGATTCGTAATTAAAGTAGTGATTGGGATTTCTTTATCTTCCACCTTTAATAATGACTTATCCGATAAAAGTTTTATTTCTTCTCCTTCTAATAAAACATACTCTAACATAACACTTTATTCCTTTTCATTTTAAATTATTTTATATTAATCCATATATTCAGCTATACTTATGGCATCATCCACTTTATCCTCTTCAAGTAGCATAGAAATAAGTTGAAGTTTTAACTCTTCTTTATCTTCTGATGATAAATTTTTTATTTTATCTTCAATAGTTAAATTGTCTTCTATATCTACTACATCATTTTCTTCATCAACGATTTCATACTCCTCTTCTTGCGGCATTTGGTTTCACCTCACTTTGAGACACTTCTAATAATTCAACAGCGATATCGCTTGGGATTTGTTCGCTACTTTCTTTGATTGGAGATTTTATACTGTTAATTAAGTCTTCTATCCCTCTTTCGGCCATCCATAAGTCTCTTCCATACTCACCATATCTTTCAAGACTAGCTAAGTCATCAATTAATTCAGCATGTTTATTGATCTCTTGTAAAAGCTTTCTTACTACTTTGATTCTTTTTGGCATGATGTGTTGGTAGGCATCAACTAAACGCTCATCTTTACCAATTACTCTTGTTGCATTTTTTAATTTCTTTAACTCTTGGTGTAGGCAAGTGAAGACAACAATAAAGTAATCGAATTTTTCTTCCGTACTCATTTTTTCTACTTGTTGTTTCTCTATTTCTTGATCCATTGCTTTTAACACAAAATCTCTAGCCACTTCATATTTATCCATATCAAGATGATTCTCTTTGTCGATTAGTCCTTTAAATAATTCTTGATTTGGTTTCACTTCCCCAGATTTAGTAAACATAATTTGAAGCATAGGGTATTCATTCACATATTCGGGTCTTTTTTTTACAATTTCACTTAAATGATACACATCGAAATATTCCATTTGACGTTTTTTATTCCCATTTGTCTTATAGCCCACAGTTTGTTGTTGATGAAGATTTATGAGATTGGTATCTATTTCTATTTCATACATGGACTTATCGATTCTATTTTTATGCAAAACATCTTCTAAAAATATATATCCCCAACAGTTAGCATCATTTTCCATGCCATTAAAAAAGTAGTTTTTACGGTACTCGTCAAATTCATCGGTAGATAGTTCTTTTCTAAACAAATCACTTTTAATCGTTTCAAAGACAGCTAGATTAGCTTCAGGTTGATGAACATGATAGGATTGATAGGAATGACGATTTTCATGGGATATTACAAATAGCATACTTTGAGTTGGGGTTAAAGTTTTCGTTTTACTTAATTCTTTTTCTAATACTTGTTTATTTATGCCTATTACTCCGAAATTCCCATAGTTAACTCCACTTATATTTTTATTTTTTAATTCATTCCCATTTATGTCTTTATCACTAAGATAGACACTAGTTAACGGAATATCTAAGTCTCTACAACAATAGTTAGACATCATTTGGATAAGAAAGTTCTTTTCTATTAAGGATAAATGTTCTTTCTGCGCATCTTTCTTTTTTCTTTAATAAATATTGAAAAAGATTATCTAGGACATTATTCCCTCCTTTGGTCGCATAACCAATCATTCCAGAAATGTAAGTAATTAAAAATTGTAAGTCATATTCTTCTACTTTTTCGTTATTTCTTATTTTTTGATATATTTTTATTGCCCGCTCATAGGCATTTTGTTTACGTCTTTTTAGCTCTGTTAGTTCTGGTTCTTGAAAAAATATTTCCCTATATTGCTTACTAAATAATAAAGAGTGTCGCAAAATATATAAATCATTACTATTTTTATATAGTATATTTAAATAAGCTTTTAAGTCGCTCTGATTTAATTTATTTAAATTACCCTTTTCATATAAATCTACAATATAATTATCTAAAGCATCCAGTTGAACAGAATAGCGCATATCTGTTGGACAGTCTTCTTTTATCATCTTCTTTTTTTCTTCTATCCATTGTTGAAGCATGCTTGTTCTTTTTAAAACCTCTTGATAATATTCTTTTTCATATAGATTGATCATCCGACTATTTTTTTGCATATCTCTTCACCACTTTTATTATACATTATCCCCTAATATTTACTAACTCAACTTTTACTAAAATTTGGTTATTTACAACTTTTTACTTAACTCTTCTACTGTACTTTGAATTAGGATTGATGTTTTTTACTTATCAGTAAAATTTTAATATTTTAAATTAGTCATCTTATCGTATAATATATAAATATATTTATTGGGATTGTTTTAACTATACTATTTATTCTAAAGGAGAGTGATTAAAATAGAAAATTTACATGTACTATATGCAACAAATTCTAATTATTTAACAATCACTTTGGCTTCTATCCTTTCTTTAATAGAGAATGCTAAAATCTTAACTTTGCATTTTCATATTATGATAGAGAATTTTTCTGATGCTGATTATCAAAAAATAGAGCGTTTTTTCAGCCAATATCCTCAAGCCACCTTTCATCTATATCCCATTGATGAATTTAATTTATCCCAATATGGAATACCCTTTTGGCATGGTACTCAGGTAGCTAATTCAAGATTATTTTTTCAAGAAATTATGAAATCTAGTTTGGATACGATTGATTATCTTCTTTATTTAGATGCGGATACAATTATTGTTGGAGACTTAACTTCTCTAGAGCAATATACAGAAGGAATATACGTAGTAAGAGATGAAACTACTAATTCCTATTATAATAACTTAAATCATCTTCAAGACTACTTTAATTCTGGGGTTATGTACATTCATCTAGATACTTGGAAAAAGATGGATTATCAAACAAAAATCATTAATTTCATCCAGAAAAACAAGAATATTCCGTTAACTTATCCAGATCAAGATATTTTAAATTGTGTTTTGGATAATCAAGCAGAATGGTTACCATTATCCTATAATCTTTCTCCCTTTTCTTATATTTTCAGCTCAAAAAAAGAAAAACTTTTTTATAATCCTAACAAAAGAAAAATTACTTTAGAAGAGACAATAGAAGCAAGAAAAGATCCTAAGATTATTCATTCTTATGGATTAGCTGGAATTAAACCATGGATGGATAATCATATCAATCCTTTTAACGATTTATTTATGCAGTATATTGAACAAATAGAGCCTAACTATCAAAAAGAAAAACTAACTTTATTTAAACAACTACTTACTTGGCGAAAAGAATGGTTTTGTGACTTTTTACTAGCGAAAACTTATTTACCAGATAGTCTTCAAGAGAAAGCTAAAGAATTCGTATTATATTTACATAATCATTAGAATCGTTAATTTATTAGTCACTAATTTTTTTAAGGATGATTGGGTAATCAGTTAATACTTTCCTTAGATATAAGTTTAGAAAAGTCTATTCGATAGTGACCAAGTATATTTCATTTATAACGTTTTAGTGCATCTTCTTCATAGACAGGTTGACCACCATGATGAATAATATAAGGGATTCCTTCTTTATTTCTTCGATCAGAAACAACCGCAATATGATTAGGGAAAATAACAATATCTCCACCTTGCCACTTTTCTATTTGTTTCATATCTGTTGTTAAAGAGGAAGCATTTCTGTCGAAAAAGATTTTTAAATTTCTGACACGTCGATAATCAATATTTTTATCTATTACTTTAATTTCTGGATAAGCTTCGCGATGATTTCGAATGTCTTGATCAACTAACTCTCGTAAATCATAACCTGCTTCTAGGAAAGCGGCAGCAACAACATCTGTACATACACCTATTCCTGGAGGAGGATATCCTCCGTCATAGTATTCACTTTTATACTTAGGGTTTTGTTCTACGAAATTACGTGCACCATTTAACAAATCAACATAGTCATCTACCCCATCTTTATCTTGATCATGATCACTATATACATAATCAATATTAAAGTCTTCACCACTATAATATTTTTTAGGAATTAAATTATAGTAATCTAGAAAATAGTAAACTATGCCTAAAATTAAAATTACGATAATCGCTAAAATTATTAACCATTTATTTCTTTTCATTTTCCTTCACACCATCATTATAACAAAAAAAAGAAGCTTATGCTTCATTAGAAAGTGTATCCACCACCAACACCAATATTTTGGCTAGTAATATCTAGCTTCTTCAGTACATAAAAAAGCTACCATATTCACAATATCGATAGGTTCTTGTGTTTTCTATTTGGGGTTCCTTTATTCCATTCTACCCATATTTTGTTATGTTTATTTGATTACTTTCTGTAACCGATGTTTTTCTTTGAAAATTGAATCCCAGCTTCTTGTCTACTAAATAGGTTTTACATCATTACTAGTCTCTTTTTTATTTCTTGTTCTAATGTACAGCTAGTAAGTAGAACTTCATCATATACTACTTGATTTATCATTTTTAAATCTGGGTTATGTTGAGTTAAATTTTCTTTTATATTAGTTGCCAATTGGGGATTATTTTGTTTATATAATACCTGGCCTACTTCGAAATTATAACTATTAAATGGAACTAAGTATCCATGATCTTCTAGTTGAAAAGGATTCTGTTTCAAGTCATGAAGCCACTTTTTTAAGTTTTTTAAAAACAGAATAGCAGTATCTGGATAATATGTGACAATCCAATCTAAATTTTTAGCTAATTCAGCGAAAGCTTCGTAATAAAAGGGTGCAAAAATATCCCCTTCCTTTTCTTTAGGGGCACTTAAAGAAGATAATCCTCTATTTAATCGATCACGGTTCTTATCCAATTGATCTAGGTAAAGAAACATCGTTGAAAACTCATGGTCCAAAGATGGTGCGATAGAAGTTATCTGGTCATCTTTTTCCCACCATAATACATTTTCATAGTGAAAATTCTGATCTAATTTTAATATGGATAAAAGAATTTGATAGGCTAATTGCCTCCCTAAATGGGGATTTTTTTGTAGCCACTCTGAATCAAGAATAGCGCGATAATCGTAAAACTTTTTCACAGAAATTAATATAGTCTTTAATCTTGACTTTAGGATCAGGATGTTTAAGGAAGACTTCGTATAAGTTTACTATTTTCTGTTCTTTTTTCTCTAATAAATCTACTTCTGTTCCATGATGATATTTGTTTTTGTATTCAGTTTCTATATTTTCACAAATCGCAAGTTTATAAACTGGAGTTTGTGGATCAAAATAATCATGAATTACAGTTGACCAAAATACTTCACTATACGCAAAGTATGGAGTGGAAAAAGGTTTAGTTTTTGATAGGGGCTTGAATACTTTCTTCTTTTTTTCTTCAGTTAAGAATATCGGAAAAAACTTATCGCTTTTGACAACACCAGAGGCACTTGCTTTTAAATTGTCTTCTTTTTCTTGATAGTTATAATGAGAAATATGCCAATCAAAGTTCATGTTTTCACCTCTTTTTTCTATTCGTTTTCTTGATACGCTATTAATCTTTTTACTTTAGCTAACCTTTTTAACGCTTGTTCTTTTTTCTGATAGACTATTCTAGGAGAAATATTTAACTCTTCCGCAATCTCTTTGGCGTTCATTTCATGTTTTCCCAGAAAATTGTACCATCTTTTCAAGACTTCTTTTTCTTGTTCAGGAAGTTCTTCTAAGCTTTTATAGTAATCTTCTAAAAATACATTCTGAATAGCTTCGTCTTCTACCGAGAGAGTTGTGGTTGATTCTTTCTGTTCAACTTCAGTGATCCATTCTTCATGGCTATTTTCCTGAATCATAATGTTATTTTCTATTTCTTGGATATCTTTTAACGTGTATTTACGATAATACTTACCTTTTCTTTGAAGGGCTTGGTGAGATTGTAGTCTTTTCTTATTTTCCGCATATATCTTTTTGTTCTCACTAGCTACTACTTGAGATACTTTCTGTTTTCTTTCCATTAACTCTTGTTGAACTTCTCTGATCATACTTTCTTCATCAAGCGGTTCTTTATGTGTCGCTACTATCAAAGTTCGGATATCCTCAAATTCTTTTGCCCGATCTTCTGGATTGAAGATATCGACTTTATATAGGTCATAATATTCTATACTGTACCATGTTCTATCCAATATATTGGCTTCTATCTTAGCGGAACTCGGTGCATTCTGGTAAAAACGAATCATAGAATTTAACTCTTTTACATGTTCATTCATAGCTTTTTCCATTAATTCTAGTGTTGGCGTTTGTCCCTGATTACGAAGAGACGCTTCTACTTCTAAATACAATTGGATATCCTCTAATTTTTTTCGCGCAATACGAATATATTCTAACATAGTAAATACCGTCTTATCTTTTGAATTAATCTTCTTAAAGTTTTGTAATGAGTTTACCATTTTGCGATCTTCTTCATCAATAAGTTCTTCTAAATTAGTGGCTTTTACTAAGCAAATTAATTCTTCTAAAAATTTTTCATAAGAATTTTCTTTTCTGATTTTCACTTTAGGCTGTACTCTATTTTCTTCACCTAAATTTTGCACTTCACGATTAAACATTTTAATTCCACTATTCCATTTTCTAATTGCCTTTCGCCAAGCACCTGGATAATGGTTTACCAAAAAAAGATTATCTTTTTGAATGTATCTAGCTTCTATATATAAATATAATCGTTCTAGGTTATCTAATTCCTGTTGGTAGTATTCTTTTCTTGTTAATCGTTTTCTCTTTTTCTTTTTAGGAAATACTACTTTTTTTAAGCGATTCTCTATACATTTAGTAGCATAGGTTTTGAAAGTTGCTTCTCCTAAGGGAACATAGTAGTGAGTAGCTTGTAGTAGAGCTTCGCTTGCTTCTTGAAATAAATCATCGTATTCATAGTTTTTATCGCTTTTATAATAGTAGATCATTGCTAGCTTTCTAGCTAAATAAAGATTCGCTTGAAATACTTTTTCTTCTGTATTACTAGTCGGATATGTTCTTAAACGAGGTTTCTTTCGCGATGTAGCATAAACGAGAAGGCTCTCTGGATCAGATAATTTTTGTTTAAGATGTTGGATTTCCTCTTGGAGTTTCTGTTTTTCTTCTTCTTCATCTTTATGGGGTTCTACACCAAACATCGCTTGGAGTAATCTTTCTTCTCGTGATGGGGTTAATGCTTTTAAATTATTTTCTAATTCTTGTAGTTGTCTTTCTAAGGATTTAGTAGTGACTCCATCTTTTAAATATAGGGCATCTATTTCTTCTGGAGTTAGTTTGTACTTAGCTTGCCATTTATCTATTTCTTGATAAATTTCAATATTTCCCCTTAGCATCATACAACACTCTCCCTGATTTCCTATTATTATAACAGCTCTTTTTTCATTGGAAAAGAAATTTTCTGTAAATGAAGAAACAAAAAAAGAGCTCACGCTCTTATATCTGTGAAATCAAATTGATATATTGGTTAGATAATTCTTCATTACTAAAGACAACACTGTCATTTTCTATTTTCCAATTATCTTTATTGGTAATCAGAAAATCAATTACTTTCTCAGAATTTCTTAGTATTTCAATTACTCCATCAATCGAATCAGCTACTGTTGTATCATCACTTTCCATATCTTTGACGATTTCTGTTTTATAAAAATCAATGTAATAATCATCTAATCCTTTATTTTCGATATAGGACATGGCTTTTTCTTCGGTAAGATATTCTTGATAACTATTTTTTCTTGTTTCTAATTCTTGAATAGTGGAAGTAATATAAGCTTTAGTTTCTACAAAGTCTGGTCCGTCTTCTTGATAGTTTTCTGCAGTAAGTATTCCGGTAATTTTCTCATCGTTTAGCAATTCAGCGATTCTAATCATATTGTCAAAACTATCTTTCAAATAACTTTTCATCGCTTTTTCCACCGTAGCATAATCTCCAGTGGTTATTGTTTCCTCTAATTCTTTATTAATTGCATCGACGTCAATTGGCGTAACATTAGTCAAATTGCTGATTTCTAGTAATTCATCTTTTAGTTTTTGTTCTTGTTTTCCATCATTAAAAACAAAATAGCAGGTAGCAACTACAGCGATAATAATTACAACTAGAACCCCAATTAATATTTTCTTTTTCATTTTTTCTCCTCACTTTAAGATGGTTTCCTCATCTATACGCTTATTCTATCACTTAAAATATATGGATGCAAGGATTATATTTTTCAATCACCAATACTATTTTTATTCCAAAAAAAAGCAGATCTTAAATTGATCGCTTTCTTTTATCTTCTACCAGAAAAGAATACATTTTGTTTAGGAAAGTAGATTAATTCCCTTGGACCGGTAAAGGTACCATTATTATAGATTCTTGTAACATAGCTTACGTATTTACTCCAAGTATTACAGTTCTTATCGGCTTGGTTATATAATCTACAAGGTGCGATTTCTAGGTGAAGATGAGGGCCGTAAGCATAGCCAGTTGCGCCCATGTAACCAATATAATCATTAGTCGTAACCTTTTTTCCTACATAAATATTAGGTGCGTATTGGCTCATATGAGTATAAAGAGAAGAATAGTATTGGCCTGATGCGGTTTTATGTTCAATTACTACAGTTAATGCTCCGTAATCGTCTTTATATTTAGCTGAAATTGTTCCATTAGCTACTGGATATATTTTAGTATTATACGGATTTTTATTAGATACATCAACAGCTCGGTGAAGACTTCCCCAGCGGTAACCAAATTCACTTGTTACATAGCCACTTTCAATAGGACGATACCAGCCCGCAACACTGCTTGTGGTAGCGCAATCACGTCCAATGACATCATTGTCTTCACAACCCATTTCTTCATATGCTTTTATTTGTTCTTCATAAATTTTTATTTGTTTATCTACTGATACAGAGTTTTCATTCAAAGATGCTTTTACTCCTGTTAGATCAGTAACTTGTTTGGTAAGTTCTTCTTGTCTTTGGGTCATTTCTTCTTCTTTTTGATTTAATTCTACTTCTCTTTGCTCATTAGCTTTAATCATATCATTAAGTTCTTTAATTGTATTTTCATTATATTCTACTAATTGTTCCACAACTGACATTCTATAAATTAAATCTGTAATGGTTTCTGCCCCAAACGCATATTCTAAATATAAATTTTCGCCTTGAGCCATTTGATAATAAGCTATGATTTCTTTACTTTCGATTTCTTTTTCTTTAATTTCGTTATTATAGGTTATGATATCTTGACGCATTTGTTCGATTTCTGCGGTCATATCTTGTAATTCTTGTTTAATACTTTCAATTTCTTGATTAGAGCTTTCTATTTTATTTTCTGTTTCATTGATTTTATCATTATTTTCTTGTTGTTCTTTTTTATATTTAGCTAACTGATTTTTATAGTCTTGGAGTGTTTCTGCTTTTACTGAAGTAAATGGCATGATTATTAGGCTTACTATCAACAAGATGGATAATCCTGACAGAAAGCAATTTTTTTTCTTCACTTTATCATCTCCTTTGCTTTTTTATATTATTATACTTTGAGATATTTTCTTACTGCTCGATAACTTCCAATCATACCAACAACGATTCCTATTCCTAAAATGATTAATGATACGATATAAATAAATGGTTCTGGACTAATCATTCTTAATAATGGAGAAAATAGCTCTCCGTCAAAATGATTGTATAGGGCAAAGTAGCCATACATGGTAACTACGATAGGAATGATAGAACCTAACATACCAAGGACCATACCTTCGATAACGAACGGCATTTTTATAGTAAAATTACTTGCTCCTACTAATCTCATAATAGAAATTTCTCTTTTTCTTGAGAAGATTGTTAACTTGATTGTATTGATAATTAAGAATACCGTAACGACGATTAACGCGATAACTGTCACAACTACTACTTTTTCAACAATCTTAAAGGTAGATATTAACTTGTTAACCATTTTTTCTCCATAGTCAGTAAAATCAATTTCTTTCATTTCTTCAATCTTATCACTAGTTTCGTCGATTTGTTCAATATCCTTTACTGTTACTAAGAAAGTATCCTTTAGGGGATTTTCATCATCACTCCAATTTTTCATTGCTTCATTTAAAGCGGGAGAAGTAGCTTGCATTTCTTCTTTTAATTTATCTTTTGATTTATATTCAATTGTTGCGATATTGTCTAGTTGCTCGATTTTAGCCTTTATTGTGCCTATTTCTGATGAGGCAACCTCTGGGTTTACGTATACGACAATCGTAACATCTTCTTTAATTACTTTAGTGAAATTATTGACATTAAGAGAAGCCATGATCGCAATTGCGACAATAACTAAAGTAATCGCGATACAAGAGATAGAAGCTAAAGATAGGCTGAAATTCCTAAACACACTTTTAAAGGCATCTCTAATGCTTCTAAAAAACATTCTAAATGGCTTCATCATCATAGCCTCCTTTCTCTACGTCTTTTACAAGGCGACCTTCTTTTAAAATCACGACTCGCCGATTCATTTTATTAACAATATCCTTATCATGGGTAGCCATAACGATCGTTGTTCCTAGGGTTTGATTGATCTCTTCGAGTACTTTCATGATTTCCATACTCATTTCTGGATCAAGATTTCCGGTTGGTTCATCACAAAGTAGTAATTTAGGTTCATTAACAATTGCTCTTGCTATTGCTACTCTTTGTTGTTCCCCACCAGATAATTGATCAGGATAATTTCTGACCTTTCCTTTTAGACCAACTAATTCTAGAGCTCTTAATACTTTTTGATTAATTTCTTCTTTCTTGGCTCCAATAACTTCTAAAGCAAAAGCTACATTTTCGTAGACCGTTGACTTAGGAAGAAGACGATAATCTTGAAAAACAATTCCTAGTTTTCTTCTTAATTTATATACTCTTCCATTTCTTAGTTTCGCAACATTTAACCCACCGACAATAATTTCTCCCTTTGTAGGTTTTTCCTCTCGGTATAACATTTTAATCAATGTACTTTTTCCACTACCAGTTCCACCGATAATAAAGACAAAATCGCCTTTTTTTATTTTTAAATTAAGATCATATATTGCGGTAACACCATTTCGGTATTGTTTACTAACATCCTTTATTCTTATTAATTCCATTTTTTACCACCTAATTATCATATTTTCTTATCTATTTTTATGAAAAATATTATAACATTTTTTTCGACAAATTTATAGGACTTTCCACAATTTCACACATTTCATTGTCATTTTCTTTTCCAAGAAAAAAAGAAGCCACTATGTTTCTGCTTCTTATAATTCTTTTTCTCGGTATTCACCACCATAAACTTGATAAGAGTCTGTTACGATGAAGAAAGCTTGATTATCGATAGCCTTAATTCCTTCTTTTAATTTAAAATACTCACGATTAGGAATTACGGTCATTAAGGCTTTTCTTCTTTTTTCTTGGTATCCTCCTCGCGCTTCAAAAATAGTCACTCCATGGTGAAGTTCATTCATAATATAGGCTTTTACTTCTTCCTCTTTGGAAGTCATGATATGTAGGCATTTATTTTTAGATACGCCGATTAATACTCGATCTAACACAATACTATAAATATATAAAATTATAGCAGCATACATGACCATATCCCAACCGAAAGTAAATCCACCTACTGCTACGATAATCATATTGGTCACAAAACTAGTGTTAGAAATCGAAATTTTCTTATAGCGGGCTAGAATTTCACTAATGATCGCAAAACCACCATTACTAAAACCTACTTTGTACACCATACCAGTTGTTGCTCCGGATAAAATACCAATATAAATCGAGATCAAAATCTTATCTGACAAATCTACGGTTAGATAATTACCAAGCTGTGAGGTTAATTCTACAAAAATAGGATAAATGATTGTTGATATCAACGCGCCTGATGTTTTTTCAATTCCTAAAAAGATAGCGCCAATGATCAGTAATACGACAGAAAGAACAAAGATGATTAATGAAGGACTGATTCCGGTTACGGCATTGATAATAATGGCAATGCCACTTGTACCTCCGGTAACAATTTCTGTAGGTAGCTGTAGTAAATTAAAATAACAAGCTGAAACAAATAAAGAAAGGATTAAAATTGTATAGCGACTGAGTAGTTTTTTCTTACGGACAATTTCGATAATGGTATTGGTAGTTTCTTTTCCTTTTCTAAGTAGTTTCATTTTATTCGCCTCCAGATACTTCATAAGCATCGGTTGCGACAAAGAAAGCTTTAGGATCAATTTCATGAATTCCTTCTTTTAACCGATAGTATTCTTTCGTAGGGATAACACAGAATAACAATTTTTGTTTTTCTTTCATAAAGCCACCTTTAGTGTCAAAAATCGTAACCCCATGTCCTAATTCCTTTAATACATACTCACGAATTTTTTCTTCTTCCTCAGCAATAATATAGAATGCTTTAGAATCGGATATTCCTAATAATACTTTATCCGTCAATAGTCCTACTAAATAAATAACAATAATCGCATACATTAATTTATTGACACCAAAGATAAATACACCACTTAAAACAATTAATCCATCACTCATTAGCATAGCATTTCCCATACTTACTTTTCCGTATTGGGCAATTATTTGATTAATAACATCGGTACCACCAGTCGTAAAACCAGCTCTAAATACAAGTCCCGCCCCAAAGCCATAGAGGATTCCACCAAAGATTGCCGCAAGTAATAGTTCATCTCCTACTTGGATATAACTCGAGATGTTTTCCGTAAGATTTACACATAAGGGATATATAATTGAACCTAGTACTGTTCCTGCTGTTTTTTCTTTTCCTAAAGCAAAGTAGCTCACTACTAATAAAATAAGGGAACTAATCATGATAAAATATGAAGGATTGATATTTAATAAATTCTTGGCTATTACCGCTAAACCGCTTACTCCACCTGAAACGATGTTATTGGGAAGTAAAAACAAGTTGAAGGCAACAGCGATTAAAAAACAACCAATCACTAATTCTAAGTAACGGCGTAATCGATATTTCGCATTAATTTCTTTCACAATATTTTGTGTATCTATTTTTTCTTTTTTAAAAGGCCACATACTATTCTCCTTTCAAACTTGCTTCAATAAATAAATCTAAATCTCCATCTAGTACTTTAGAAACATTACTTGTTTCTACATTTGTTCTTAAGTCTTTGACCATAGAATAAGGATGCATAACATAGCTTCTTATTTGTGAACCAAATTCGATATTTTGATAAGTTCCTTTAATCTCATTTAACTCTTTTTCTTTTTTTTCTTGTTCCATAAGATAAAGCTTGGCTTTTAACATTTTCATAGCCTGTTCCTTATTTTGAATTTGGCTTCTTTCGTTTTGACAAGTTACTACGGTTTTAGTTGGTAAATGGGTAATCCTAACTGCGGAGTCGGTTGTATTTACGCCTTGCCCCCCACAACCACTAGAACGGTAGACGTCTATTTTTAGATCTTTTTCATTGATTTCAACATTAATAGTATTATCAAATTCTGGAATAATATCTATAGAAGCAAAAGAAGTATGTCTTTTATTTGCAGCATCAAAAGGAGATAATCTAACTAAACGGTGCACACCTTTTTCATTTTTTAAATATCCATAGGCATAAGTTCCTTCTATTTTAATGGAAGCACTTTTTATTCCTACTTCTTCTCCTTCTTGATAGTCAATCACAGTGGTTTTATAGCCTTTTTTTTCACAGTAACGTAAATACATTCGGTAAAGCATCATTGCCCAATCACAGGCTTCTGTTCCTCCAGCACCAGAATGTACTTCTAGAATACAGTTATTTTTATCATAAGGGCCATTTAATAATAGTAGAATCGAAAGTTTTTCTAATTGTTCTTCTTCTTCTTTAACTTCTTGTTCTAGTTCGTGTTCTAAATTAGTATCTTCTTCTAACGTTAATAGTTCTAACAACTCAGCTTCTTCTTGATTCTTATCCCTTCGTTCTTTAATCCCAGAAGTTACATTTTTTAACTCACTCATCTCTTGAATTATTGTGTCTGCTTCCTCTTTATCGTTCCAAAAATTGACATCTTGCATCTTTTTTTCACAGTTTTCTAATTCTTTTAATTTTTGTTCGATGTCAAAGTGACCTCCATAAATCAGCGATTTCTTTTTTATTTTTTTCGATTATTCTTTTCATTTCGTTCTTATCCATATTTTTCTCCTCTTTCTTTTATCCTCTATTTATTACTTTTTCATTATTGAATTTTTAATCGCTCTAAAAAACGCTCTAACTCCTGATCCTCAACTACCATACATCCTAAGTCATTATCTTGATATAAGCTCCCATGATAGTCACTACCTCCAGTTAGTAATAAATGATTATCTTTTATTTGACTCATTATCTCTTCCTTAGTTTGTCCGGGATAATTTACTTCTATACCATCTATTCCCATAGCAATGATTTCTTCAATGGAAGTTGTTGTTAGATACATCGGATGGGCTAAAACAGCGATCATATGGTTGCGGTGAAGTAATTCTATTCCCTCTTTGGTTTCTAAGCGTTCAATTTCTACATAGGCTTTGGATTCATCATTTAAAAACCGATCAAATACTTCTTGATAGGTATATCCATATTTCTTTTCGATCTCTCTAGCGATGTGAGGTCGTGCGATATTGCCATGACTGTTCTTTTTTACTTCGTTATAATCGATTTCAAGCTGATAAAACTTCTTTAAATTTTCTAAAATTTTCTTGATTCTTTTTTCTCTTTTTTCTTTCATTTTATTCAAATAGTCGATTAATTCACCACTATTGGAAATATCGTTATGACGACAATAACCAAGAATATGAATTGGTTTTCCTAGGTGATATGTACTTAATTCTACCCCAGCAATTACTGGATAATCTAGTTTTTTCTTGTGATATTCGATTATTCCTTGGAGAGTATCATGATCAGTAAGAGCGAAACAGTCAAGACCTTTTTCTTTCGCTTGTTGAATTAATTCTTCTATACTGCAAGTCCCATCTGAATAATAGGAATGTACATGTAAATCTGCTTTCATTTTCCGTTCCTCCATTTAACCAAATTTTACCATAAAACTGAAAGAGCAGAAATGTTTTTCTACTAATTTGGAATTAAATTATGGTTTGTTAGTTCTATTATTTTTCCAGTAAAATTATATCATAATCAGAAAAAAAATATCCACAGTTTGTGTGGATATTTCAATTATTACCTCTTCATTTTTGAAGAAAATGGAGTATATATTTTCCTATTTATGTCAATTGAAGAGAGTATCTGATTAGATAGATAATACTCTTTTATTCTATTGACAATTTTTTTAAGGAGGTATCTTCTGCTAAATTAGTCACATTATAGAGAAATAGAATTTCATCAATGTTTCTTTCCTTCATATATTGGTTAATATCGATTAAAAAATATCTTAAATCAATTACATAGATATTTTCATAGTCATTTACCAAAAAGGGGAGAAAAGAGTTAGCAAAAGAATCTTTAAATACTAGAATTGAACGATTATTATGGTTACTGGTATGAATTGTAATTTCTGGATAATTTCCTCCTAAATATACCTGATATTGATCTTTAGTTTTTAGTTTATCATAGTCATATATTGAATCAGTTACCTTTTGATTAAAATTAACTATTACTTCATATTCTATTTTCTTTTTTGGATAAAAGGCTAGAATTTTATCCATCGCACTATTTTTATTTAACACTTTAGAATACAAGGAGCCTTTAAAAGTAGAAGATAGTTCTTTTATTTTGTAATCCTCTATTTGGCTATCTAAACCTTTTTTATTTTGCCAAGCCTGATAAGCATAATAGGCTCCTAAACTAGTCCAATGATGATCTGTCTTATAATAGATATATTCTTCTCGATGAGCCTCTAACTGCTGGACAATATCAACAAAAGATATTTTTTCATTGCTTAATGAAAGATTATTAATTAACTGTTTTTCATCAACGACGGTGGCATATTTAGGAAGTTTATCCTGTAATATAGAAAATGAAGATGGAGCTAAGATAAAAGAAACAGGAATTTCTACATTTGCCGCAAAGGCATTGATATACTCTAAATTTTTATTTAGCTGTTCTGTGTTAAATTGATTAGGTAATTCTTTTTGAAATAAATAGCCATCTTTTCCAATATAAACTTGATTAATATCTTTATTTCCGGCTAAAAGTAAAATAGCTGTTTTAAATTCCATGAAAGAATCTCTAAATAAGGTTTGATCATTGATATAACCCTCTATATCTGCCATGAAACTTCCCCTTAATAAATCCTCAGTAGAGAACTTTGGAAAAGTTTGAAGTACCCTATTCTCATTTTCTGAAAAGGTTTGACCACTTCTAAAAAAATAAGATAATCCCATAAAGGTTAGAAATATGATAAAAGCAAAAGAAAATAAGTAATTCAGTATTTTTTCCACTATATCCTCCTAAAATCTAAAATATAAAAATGGGTTATACGTAGCTCCTACTAGAAAACTTAAAGAAATAAAAAATAGGATTAAATGTAGTAGCGCATCAATAGGTAGATACCATTTTTTTTCGAGTAATTTTTCTCTCGCTTTCTTAACGATAGTGCCACACCCTAAGATACAAACAAAAAATAATAAAAGATGACTAGAAAGTAAATAGATTGTTTGTTGATCAATTATTGTATGATTAAAATTAAACATTACACTCAAATAGTTTACCGCATCCCCCAAAGTAGAACATGCAAATAAAACCCAACTGATCACTACTAAAATTAAAGTATAAATATGCCTGAGGATATTCGGGATTTTATCGAGATACTTGGCAAGAAAAAATTTTTCTATAATCAATAGAACTCCAAAATATAATCCCCAGGCAACAAAATTCCAACTAGCTCCATGCCATAATCCAGTTAAAAACCATACGATTAATAAGTTTAAAATTGTTCTCTTAGTTCCTTTTTTATTACCTCCTAAAGGAATATACACATATTCTTTAAACCAAGAACTTAAAGATATATGCCACCTTCGCCAAAATTCCGTAATACTTTTTGAAAGGTAAGGAAAATTGAAATTTTCTAAGAAATGGAAACCAAACATTTTTCCTAGTCCTATCGCCATATCCGAATAACCAGAAAAATCATAGTAAATTTGTAAAGTGAAACAAATTGCGCCTATCCAAGCTAACAACATCGACATTTCAGAATAAGAAGTACTCTTTATACTTTCCCAAATAAATCCAATATTATTGGCAAGCATAACTTTTTTAAACAATCCTAAAATAAACCGTTTTACCCCATTTGAAAAATCTTCAATATTTTCTTTCCTAGATTCTAAACTCTCGCTAACATCACGATATTTCACAATAGGACCAGCTATTAATTGTGGAAATAGAGTAACATAAGTAGCAAAAGAAATAAAATTCTTTTGAGCAGGAATACTTTCCTTATATACATCTATCGTATAAGACATCGTTTGAAAAGTATAAAAGGAAATCCCAATTGGTAAAGCTAAGGATAATAAAGAAAGATTTAAATCAAATAAAGAATTGAGATTACTAATTAAAAAATTACTATATTTAAAGAATCCTAAAACGGCTAAATTTCCTATTATAGAAACAATTAAAACAACTTTAACATAATGCTTTTTCGCACCTTTTTGAAATTTGTCAATGAATAGTCCACTAACATAGTTAAATGTTGTAGAAAAAAGCATAATTAAAATATATACTGGTTCTCCCCAGGCATAAAAAACTAAACTGGCGATTAGTAAAACAAAATTACGAAATTTTCTGGGACTAAGATAATAAACAATTAAAGTGATTGGTAAAAAGAAGTATAAGAATACTTGACTACTAAAAAGCACAATTATTCACCCTCAATAACAAATTCCAAAGTACCTAATGCACCAACTGCAACCTCGTATTTTGGAAAAACAACTACTACTTGATTCTTCTTATTAATATAGAATTCTTGATCTTCATCGATATAATTTTCAATAGAAGTTTCTATCAGGAACATTTCTCTTTGTTCTTCACTCATCTTCATTAGTTGTTTGTTAATTGCTTCGGCAATAATCTTCTTATAGTCATTACCAAACCAATCTCTCAATGTAAAAATACGACTAGTTTCTAAATCAATATTATAATAATATTGTGTATTATAAGCGCTAGCAAGGGTTTCACTTTTGTTGATAATAAAGGAAACAACATTGGTACTTAATTGTTTAATTTCATAATCAATTTTGACATAGATTGGTTGAAATTCTTCAGGATCTCCACCGGTAGCTACAAAAGCATCATAGTATTCTTTGGCTCTAATTTTAGCATTAGTTACCTCTTCATCGATGATTTTACTAATTTCTAAATTCACTCTATTTTCTAAATCATTATCTTGACCTAAATCAATATGAGGAATCCAAACATCGATGTATTCAAATTCTTCTTGAAAATGATATTCTCTAAAAGTGAATATCTTACATATATCTCCAATGACATCCAATTCAAACATTGTCTTTGCAAATACAGGTATCGTATTTAATAAGGTCACAAAAACAGCAAAGAAAGAAATAAAACAACAACTAACTACTTTAGCGTAATTTCTCTTTTTTGGTAGCAGACTAAGTCCATCATAAATGGCTTGATTGACCACATCATCAAGAGCTTTAGGAATGGCAATTTTTTTCTTTTTCTTACTCATACGAAATCCTCCATATTCAATTTTAAAAGTTTTAGGGCTTTGTATAATCTAGATTTTACTGTGCTAACATTAGTTTTAGTGACTTTTGCGATTTCCTCTATTCTCATATCTTCATAGAAACGTAAAATGACAATCATTTTTAGTTTGGGACTTAAGAGATCCATAGCGTGATATAAATCATCATCTTCATGATATTGATCTCTTGTTTTTAACGAAGTTTCAAATTCTTTATAGGAACCTAAAAACAGTAGTTTTTTACTCTTTTTTATTGTAGAAAAACACTCATTTACTAATATACGATAAAACCATGTTTTTAAAAATTCGATGTTTCTTAATGTGTATCTTTTCTGTAATGCTTTTACTATTGCTTCTTGGACAATATCTAAAGCTTGATCTTGATTTTTAACATAGCGAAAAGCAATTCTGTAGAAATATTCCTGATTATCTTTAATAAAGTCAATAATTAATTTATCTGTATTAGAATCTAGTTTCATAAGTATTGATTGATGATATCTTCCGCCACATCATCATTAGATACACATAAGACAACATATTTACTATTACTTTTGATAATGCTGTTTTCTAAACGAGCTACTTCCTCTGGTACATAATTAGCAAAACTTTGCCTCTGTTCCTCTACTCTTTTTTCCAAGGCTGCTTTCACTTCAGATTCATCCTTCTCATCTTTTAAAGTAATAATGGCAATTTCTTCAGCAGTAGCTCCACTTCCTACATAAACTACATAGTCTTCTACTTCTGGTAAGTCATATAATTTCGCAATGTTTCCTTCAAACTTTGTCAACTTATCTTCGAATTCTACTTCAGTTAATAGATCAGTCGCTAGCTCATTGGGATTAAAAGTATTTGCTTGATTATCACATCCACAAAGGTAAAATATCATTAAAAGAATTACTATATATTTTTTCATACGATCACTCCTAATTTTTTACTATATAATGAGTCTTTAAATATTGCAACCATTTATCACAATATTGCTTATTTAAGTGAATTCCATCTGCTGCGGCGTCATCAGGTAGATACCCCTCACTAGTAGATAAGACAGATGAAATATCTAGATAATATACTTGCTTCTCAGCTGCCATTTTCATGAGTAACTGATTATATTCATCAATCTTAGCTTTCTTAATATAAGAATGATTGGTTGAAACAGATTGAGTAACTGGTAAAATGGACTCTATATAAATAGTCGCATTAGGATTGATTTTCTTTATATCATCGATAATCTCTCCATACTTTTGAATGAAAAAGTCACTAGATTGCCAGCCAGTTTCATTAATTCCCAGCATAATATACACTTTGTTAAAGGTAGTATTGGCTAGGGCGTCCATCACGGTTAACTTTTCTCCATTTTGCGTAACGATTGGATTGGTAAAAATAGTATCTACCATTAACCCTTTATGTGTATAGGATATAGAGTTAATATCCTCATAGATCATAAAACCTTCGGTTCTAGAATCACCGATAAATACACTATCATCAAAATAAGAATTATCCACTTCTTGTTGTAGAGAAACAACAGGATTAAAAGGTTCTTTTTCTATAGTTTCAGAATTATTTGATGATTCGTTATTATTATGAGGAGTATCCGGCTTTAAAATGATTTCTCCTGTATCATCATTTTCTTCTTGATCTTGTTGCTCTTCTTCATCTGTCTTTTCGTCTTGGTTAGGCTTTTCTACGATTTCGTGATCGTTTGATTCCTTATCCGGAACAAGTGCTTGAACAATGCTAACAGTAATACAACCAATTATTAAAATAATACCCCCTATAATAATTGTTTTCTTTTTCATTGCTTTTCCTACTTTCCTCTCCTATATATTTAGACATTTTAAGAAAGAAAAAAGTTTAAATTTTTTTGAAAAAATTATTTTTTCTTAAACTATCCTTATGTTTTCCTTTATCTTTCCATGTTTTGGGCCATAAAAAAGATGCCAATATCAAGGTACTAGCATCTTTTTTTATTTATTCACTATCTTTTCTAAAATTTTTTATAAAGTAATTTATTCTTCATAGTTGAGATTACCTTATGTATTTTGGTAACAAAATAGTAACATTGTTTTCATAAACTACTTTAATTTCATTTGTTTTACTTTGGGATTTTCTTGGTTAGTTAGTTTACCGTCTACTGATCTCAAACCAATTGTTTTTAACGCATTTTCTTGATGAGCAGCGATGACTACATCAATAGGTAAACAACCAATATGCCATTCCCAGGCTTTTTTTAAATCCGCATTGGGGTTAATTACTGCGTATACATTACCACTTTCATCTTGTAGTACTCTGTATAATTCGGATGTTTGTTCACATCTAGGTCCAATACTAAATTTAGAATTCATATTATCTAAATTCTCATTTATTATCGCATCAAATTCCAATGCTTTATCATAAGATAACATGTCAGTTCCTACATATTGCTTTCTATATAGTAAAGCCATGGCTATTATATCTGATTCATATGTTCTTTTTCCCATTTTAAACACTCCTTCGATTATTTTTCTATTTCTGAATAAAGAAGAAAAGCGTTATAATCTTTCATTCCTTAATAAAAATATACTACAACTTTAACTTTAGAACAAATACTATAATTTTCTAGAGTTTTAAAACATTGTATATATCATTATCTTTAATTATTTGTAGACCTTTACTTTCTTAATCGTGTTATGGTTAATAAAAGCATTATTTATAAGATAAGCTATTAACTCACTTGGAATATTCTCTATTCCATAATAATTAATCATATTATATACTGCTGCAGTCTTATCAGAAGTATCTTTAAAACTATTTTTAAAGTATTCTATCTCTTCATCATATTTTAAAGCGAATCTAAAATAATCTTGAAATAACTTTGGTAATAAAGTAACAGCATCTTTGTAACCATTTTGTTCTAATATTACTTTTTCTACTTCTAAAACATCTATAACATCTTCTATTCTTTCAGCATAACCACACCACATTTTTTTACCTTTAAAACGATCACTCTCTATTTGTTTTTTATACTCATCCCAACCTGATTCAGTAAAGACATTTCTAAATGGTTCTATAAAATCATCATAAAGATCATCACTAAAGTGGATAAATGGTATATAGTCTTTATAGAAACGTGTGGGACTTTTTTCATAAATAATATCATTTAAATAAAGTGATGAAGCTCTATCTATAATAGAGTAACCATCTTTATTTAAAGATGCATTACTAAATTCTATTTCTCCATATTTATCCTTTAAAATACCATATACTCTAAAAAATCTTTCACTTAAAAACTTAGCAGGTGCATCATGAAAAGTCTCTTTTATATGATAAAAATGACGCCTTAACTCTTGTTCTTTATAGTCTACCCAACTTGGTTTACATTTTTCCAAATCTTCATCAGTCAAAGGCTCTATGTCAAAGAAACCACTATCAGGAATATTGTTCATCAAATGTTGTTTGAATTTTTCAAATCCGTTATTATCATACTTATTGTAGTAATAACCATATCTTTCATTAATTGCTTTATCTATAATTCTTTGATTATTATAAAAGCTAATATGTTCTAATTTTTTATAGAAGTCTAAAAAATCTTTAGTTAATAAGGCATCTTTTCTTTCTTTTTCATCAGTACTATCTATCGAACTAAGTACATCTTCAATATCAAAGGTGTCTGCTATATTATCATTAGGATTAAAAAACAAAAGAAATTCATAGCGACATAAAGGTATATTATGCTTTTTAAATATAGCTGGTAACTCTGATAGCATTACTGCTTTTTCATCATCGCTATGAAAAAAGCCAGGAGTTTCAAGTAAATAATTGATGGGTGTAAACTGAGGACAACAGCTATTTCTGTAATAAGTAATTTCTTCTAAATACATAAAAATTTTCCTTTCTTAGTGATAATATAGCATTAAAAATCAATTTTATCAATTTTTGTTCTGAAAGAGATAGTTTTTCCAAACCATGAAGTAAAATATCAATTAGTTGAATACACAATGAATGAAAAGATGGGTAATCTGCTCATCATATTTTAAAACATACTCCTGCTTCTTGCAGTATGTTTCTTAAAAATAAAAGCCAGTTCAAAAACTGACTTTTCCTTAATTTGGTTGCATAATTTTTAATTTTTTAAACTGTGCAAACCCTTATTTTATGCATTTTTGCCACAGCAATTTTTATACTTTTTTCCACTCCCACAAGGACAAGGATCATTTCTACCTACTTTTTGAACTCTCTTTGGTTGTTTCTTAGCTTGTTCTTTACCGCCATCATTTGTAATTTTGGTTTTTGATACTTCTTTTCTTTCAATATTTCTTCTAATTTCTGCTTTAATTAACATGATAGTTACATCGTGGTCAATTTTTTGCATCATCTTATCAAATAATTCAAAGCCTTCCATTGTATAAGCACGAAGTGGATCTTCTTGACCGTAACCTCTTAAATAAATTCCTTCTCTTAAGTGAGACATTGTATTGATGTGTTCAGTCCAATAGTGGTCGATTACATTTAGACTGATTGCTTTTTCAAATTCATCTTTTACTTCTTCGGGAATATCTCTTAATTTTTCTTCATACTCATGTGTAACAATATCCGTAATATATTCAATCATCTCTTCAGGAGATTTATTATCTATTTCTTCTTTGTCGATATCTTGATTAATTAGATTCTCGTTCGCAAATTCAACGATTTCTTTAACATCATCATTAGTTAATCTTCCCTCTGGATAAAGATGAGAATTTACTAAATCTGAAATATGATTTTTAATTGTCTTTAATACTGTTTCGTGAATTGATTCACTATCTAGGATTTTATTTCTTCTTCCATACATGATTTCTCTTTGATTGTTCATGACATCATCATATTGAAGAAGTTGTTTACGAATATCAAAGTTATTTCCTTCTACACGAGCTTGAGCTGAAGATAGTGCCTTGGTAAAGGTTTTACTCTTGATTGCTTGATCTTCACTAAATCCTAAATTGTGCATCATTACTTTAATTCTATCAGAACCGAAACGAACCATTAATTCATCTTCCATTGATACATAGAATTGAGTAAATCCAGGATCCCCTTGACGACCAGAACGTCCACGTAACTGATTATCGATACGACGTGATTCGTGACGCTCTGTACCGATTACGCATAAACCACCTAATTCTCTTACCTCGTCACTTAGTTTAATATCTGTTCCACGTCCAGCCATGTTGGTAGCAATAGTTACTGATTTCCCAAGACCAATCTTCGCAATAATTTCTGCTTCACGTGCATGGTTTTTGGCGTTCAATACTTCGTGAGGAATTTTCTTTTGTTTTAACAAGTTACTGATTAACTCACTAGTCTCAATAGCTATAGTACCTACTAAGACTGGCTGACCTTTTTTGTATCGTTCTTCAATTTCTTTTACAATTGCACGGTATTTTCCGGCTTTAGTAGAAAACATAAGATCAGGATTATCAATACGAATGACTGGTTTATTCGTAGGTATTTCAATAACATACATATTATAGATATTTCTAAATTCTTCTTCTTCTGTCTTAGCTGTACCGGTCATTCCAGATAGTTTTTTATACATTCTGAATAAATTTTGGAATGTGATTGTGGCTAAAGTTTTGGTTTCTTGATTAATTTTTACGCCCTCTTTAGCTTCAATTGCTTGATGAAGACCGTCACTATAAGCACGACCTTTCATTAGACGTCCTGTAAATTGATCAACGATAATAATTTCACCGTCTTGAACAACATAGTCTACATCTTTATGCATAGAATAATTCGCTCTTAATGCTTGATTAATGTAATGAACTAATTCTGAATTTTCTAAGCCATATAAGTTATCTAAGTGGAACATCTTTTCCGCTTTTTTAACACCTTCTTCACTAAGGGAAACATTTTTTGTTTTTTCATCATAAACATATTCATCTTCCTTTAGTGATTTGGCTAAACGATCTGCATCCATGTATAAATTAGCACTTTTCATTTCTCCGCCAGAAATAATAAGTGGTGTACGAGCTTCATCAATTAATACTGAGTCGACTTCATCAATAATCGCAAAATTTAGTGGACGTTGGACTCTATTTTCTTTACGGATAACCATGTTATCTCTTAAATAATCGAATCCAATTTCATTGTTTGTCGAATATAAAATATCGCAAGCATATTGTTCTTGTTTTTCTTTTGGTGATAGTTCACGTAAATTAATTCCAACTGTCAATCCTAAAAATTTATGAATTTGGCCCATCCAGTTAGCATCACGATCAGCTAGGTATTCATTAACAGTGATGATATGTACACCTTCACCAGGCAAGGCATTTAAATAAGCAGGCATTACTGAAGTTAATGTTTTACCTTCACCAGTTTTCATTTCCGCAATATTTCCATAGTGAATAGCTAAAGCACCTAAAATCTGAACATAGAATGGTTTTTCTCCAATTACTCTGAAACAAGCTTCTCTAGCTACTGCGAAAGCTTCAACTAAAATATCTTCTAGAGTTTCTCCTTTTTCTAATCTATCTCTAAACTCATTCGTTTTATTTTGTAATTCTTTATCCGATAATTTTTGCATTTCTTCATCTAAAGCGACAATTTGGTCAGCTTGACGATGAAATTTCTTTAGTTCTTTATATTCGTGATCGAATAATTTTTTTAATAAATCCATGTTACCATCTCCTGTTTGATATTATATCAATTCTTTTTTTGATTTTAAAGGTTTTCCACTGTTTTTGTGGAAAAACAATTCAAAAAAAGATATCATTTCTGATATCTTTAGAATAAATTATACTTTTTAAGATGTTTTTTTATTCCAGCATCATAATCCAGATAATATTTTCTATCGATGGGATGAAGCCTTAAATTGAACTCTCCTTTTAATTCTGTTAATAATTTATTTATTTTCAATTTCTTTACTTGATTGAAATAATGTTCAAAATTTTTATCAGCTTTTACTGTTAATAAAGTGGAAATATTTTCTATGTCGAAGGTTTGAATGCAAGGTATCTTTATTGGATCAAGTTTCCCTCTTAGTATAAATTCTTCTTCATAATCGACAAGTGGAGATAATCGTACTTTTCCCTGATCAATTTCGACAATAATTTCATCATCTTGACGATCTTCTTCTTGGGTATATAGTTCTCTAACTAGTAACTTTTTATATTCTTCTAATAGTGGTTGATCACCATAGCCTTCATTTAAAAAACGTAAAAAGTTTTGTTGTTCCCATCCTTCTTTGACTGCCCAATCCTTAAGTAACATGTATTCCTTATCTTTTTGTCTAGTATATTGTGAAAGAAGTCCATAGACAGTTTGATCTTCAATTTTCATCTTGGCTAGTTGGTAATGAACAGATGGCAGGCCAAAATAAAGAGTTATCTTTTCCCCTACTAGCTCTTTTAAGATTTGTCGTTCAAATATAGGTACTTTAAAATAGTAAATTTTATTTCCTCTTTTCAGCCAATAACCACTCACTCTGTGGTGATAATTATCCCTTTTTAAAGGAGGAACAGTTTCATCTTCTAATTGAATCAATTCAATATCTTCTAAATTTCCCAAGTCAATCACCTTAGTATTTTGACCCACAATAACTGGGCATTCTTGTTCCATTATGCCACCCCCTAAAAAGCGGTTCTATTATACTATAAATTATTTTTATTTTCAAGGTAGCATTAAATCAATATCAACATTACCATCAATTCCTGAAATTTTTCCTACATTAGTAAATTGCCATAGTAGATAATCTCCTTCATAATTCGTTTTATCTGTATAATGGGCTAGCCAAATATCATGTTCTATATAGATCCAGAGTTTTTCTAAATAATTTTTGCTAGCATAGAACATACTTTGATAACCAGAACTATTTATTCGTTCTAAAAATTGATTAGCCATTTCATTTAATTCATATAAATTTAATTTATATTCTTTTAAATTTCCATAGCATTCCCAGTCGAAAACAACAGGTAAATCAAGTTCATATGGAGCTAGTTCATTCACAACCCACTCAGCTTGTTCTTTAGCTTCTTTGATACTAGCCGCATAAGAAAAGTAATACACCCCTACTTTTAATCCTGCTTCTTTAGCTCCTGTTATATTTTTCTTGAAGTAAGGATCAATTACTGAATCTTTCCCATGTCCCTGCTGGGTACCCATTCTAATCATTACGAATTCTACTCCTGCCGATTTTACCTCTTGCCAGTCAATTTCTCCTTGCCACTTAGAAACGTCAATACCTAAAGTTGTATCATCGGTTAAATAATCGTTTTTTACTTCTTCTAAAGTCAGACGATTCGTACTACTATTGCTATTACTGTTATCAGAGCTTTTTTCTTTTACTCTTAAGGTAAAATTTATTCTTGTTTCGTTTTGACTATCATCGGTAGCAACATAAGTTAAAGGATAGTCTCCTACCTCGTTAAGATTGTAATCTCCCTCTATATAGTAATCTGGGGTACGGTCATGGTTATCCATACATAAGATAGCTTCTTCTAAATTTATCTTACTCCCCTTGTTTACTGGATAGACACTGCCTAACCAAACGAGAGGAGATGTTTTATCTACTGCCCTTACTTTTACTTTTCCTGTTTTCTTTTTTCCATCTTCGATATATTGATAAGAAAACTCTTGATTTCCTAGCTTAGTTGCTTGAATTTCCTTATCTTCACTAAGATCACGATCTACTATAATATCTGATAATTTTATCTTTTGATAGATTTCTATCTTATAAAAAGTTTCTTCCGTTGTAAATAAATTTATATAGATTGCGATTATGATTAAAATACATAAAATTATTCCTAAATATAGATATTTATTTTTTACTATGTTTTCTTTCATACTAACACCCACCATTTATTAATAGTATAGACTTTTTTTATTTTCTTTACTATATTTTCCCGAAAAAAAAGCACTAATTGAATAGTGCTTTCCTCTTTCCTTATTCTGCCTCAATAACCCCATAATTTCCGTCTTTTCTCTTGTAAACGACTGTGGGTTCATTTGTTTCAATATCTTTATATAGGTAAAACTGATGTCCTAGAAGTTCCATTTGTAAAATTGCTTCTTCTTCATCCATTGGTTTTACTTCTACTTTTTTTCTTTTCACGATTTTGGTGTCTTCTTCTATTTCTGGCATTTCTTCAATATAATCAAAGGCAAACTCTTTAGCCTCTTTTAACTTTTTCGATTGCAATCTAGTCTTATTCTTTCTAATTTGCCTTTCTAACTTGTCTACAAGTACATCAATTGCGGCATAGAAATCTTCTTTCTCTTCTTCTGCTCTTAAAATAATTGTTTTCATTGGAATTGTTATCTCTACTTTATGTAAGTGGTTAGGAATTTTGACAATTACAGTAGCTTTTACGTCCTCTGGACTTTCGACATATTTATCTAATTTTTTTAATTTTTCTGTCGCATACTCTTCCATAGCTTTCGTAATTGTAACTTTACTTCCTCTGATAGATATATCCATATATATCCCTCCTTATATTTAATATAATAACATATTTATAAAAAAATAGGAAGAGAATGCACAAATATTATTTATCACACGTCGGCAAGGAAAAACTACCTATTTGGTAGTTACAAGTTCTTTAATAACGACCACATCTAAAGCTTGTAAGCCTTTAGCTGTTTCAAGTAGTTTGAATTCTACAACTTGTCCCTCAGATAAAGTTTTGTAACCATCTTGTTTAATTGCTGAGTAATGTACAAAGATATCTTCGTCCTCAGTATACTCGATGAATCCATAACCCTTTTCGTTATTGAACCATTTTACGGTTCCTCTCATCACTGCCACCTCACCTTCTTTATATAATTCTATGACGCCTAGTGCTCATCACCAACTTCCCGTGCTAACCACCAACTACTGCGCATATTCATAGTAGCATATTCTATTGTCGTTTTTTGTATTTTTTTGCTGAAATGTCAAAATTTAACTCTGAACGGTTAATTTTTACCCACTTTCTCTATTTTTTAACCGTTCAGAAGCGATTTTCGACATTTCACGACAAATTTCTACTTTTTAATTAAAGTAAGTGTTATAGTGTAATTGGCATTGTTAGGAGGGAGAATTTTGAAAAGTTTTTTCTTAGGAAGGTCTTTACAAATGGTAAGAGAGATATATCCTGATTATGATAACGATAAATTAGACGAAATCAGATATGGTCTCGAGGCAACATATCTGTCTATTACTAAGCTAGTCGTTATTTTAGGAATTTCTTTATTACTTGGTATATTTAAGGAATCTGTCATCTTACTTGTTTTGTTTAATTTCTTAAGATTGACTGGATTTGGTCTCCATGCAACCAAAAGCTGGATGTGTTGGGTTTCTTCTAGTATTACTTTTTTACTAGTACCTTTTTTCTGCAAATCCTTGGTGTTACCCAATTACGTTCTAGTGGCAATATCTGTTGTGTGCTTGATTAATTTTTTACTGTATGCACCTGCGGATACTGTTAAAAGACCATTAATCCATAAGAAGCGTAGGTTATTATACAAAGTATGTACGGTCTTGATTGCTTCTTTATACACTGTATTAATCTTTATAACAAAAGATACTTTTCTACAAAATTCTCTCGCTAGCGCGATGCTAATAGAAGGAGCCTTGATTAATCCATATATATATAAATTATTTAACTTACCATATAATAATTATAAAAATTATGTAATCAGTGCTTCTAAATAATGAAGAGGAGCGTTATGAAAAAATTATTAGCAATGATTTTATCTGGTGTTGGAGTTCTAGCTGCTGGTGCTGCTACTACTGCGTGTGTTATAGTATTAATAGATGAACCTTCTATGCCAAATAAAATGATTGAAAAATAAAGAAGATTGGTGATATCTTCTTTTTTTATCTTTAAAACTCGCTCTTACTGGACATTTTCCAAATGAACAGTTAATTCTTGAACGAAGTATTCATCCATTTTTGAAGTAGTTCGTTCAAACATTCTATTTCTCTCTATTATCTTATTGACTAAGTGTAGTCCTGTTCCTCGATTCTTTCCTTTACTACTGTATCCATACTCATTGATTTTTTCAATATCTATTTTTCCTTTGTAAGTATTCGCAATTACAATATGTACATCGTTATCTATTTCATACATCTCTATCGCTACTCTCTTTTCCTTACTCTCTAAGCTTGCTTCTTTTGCATTATCTAAGAACACTCCAATGATATTATATAGATCTCCTTTGTCTTTTATTTTTAAATTCTTCATTTTTGAACTTTTTAGTTTTCTTTCTACATTGATTTCAATATCTATTTTTTTATTGCTCATTTCCATTAATTTAAAATTAATAAAGCCTTTTAATTCTGGAATAGGTATATATTTTAATTCATTTACCCACCTATACTTATTTACTTCTGTTGCATCAATTAAATTATTTACATATTCCTTTAATTCTTTTTTCTTTGTAGTAAATATCATATTTCTAATAATAATTAATTGATTTCTACTTTCATGTAAGTTTAATCTATATTCTTCTAATACACCCTCTGTCACTTGCGAATAATTAGCTAGTTTTCTATATTCTTCTTCCTTTTCATTAACATCTCTTTGTTGTTTTATAATCACAAAACTTATTATACAAAATACTATTACTAGGAACATTGTTATGAAAAAATTAATATTTTCCTGTAATTTTTCTAATGGCATATTATACAATATTATTGCTAACGCAATGATTATTAAGATGGATAAAACTAGTAGTATCCATTTCTTAAAATTTGCTTCCTTTACAAGTTTTGCTAATGCTCCTTGATGTCTTTTTGCAAAGTATATACTTACTATTGCTATAATTAAATTTGCCCATATTGTATGTTGTATATTTGAAAATTCTTCAACTTTGGTAATATTAAAAATGATAAATATTATAATATCAATTATTATTTCGGTTAAAACTACTATTAAGTACATAATAAAACTTGCTAATATTGTCGTTGACAAATCTTCTTTAAAAATTATTTTATAATAGCTTGTATAGCCAAAAAATATTATTACTAACTTTAAAATATTATCAATTGTGTTTTTGCTTATTAAATTTGTGGCGGATATTATAATACTTAAAACTAATGTTATCACAATTGTTTTTATATTCATTTTTTCTTTTTTCTCAAATAAAATATTTCCTAATATAAAAAGACAAAAAGATATAACCACACAGCTAATCCATAACTCCAACTCTTTCATTTACTCATCCCTTACTTCATACTCCACAATACATTTCCACTAAGTTTATGCTTTCATCTTTATTGGGTGGCTCATTCCCTTCTGCACTATCGTTTTCTATTTGATTTGCACATAATTTATCTTTTAAATCTTTTCTATTATTTCTTGCTAACATATCAATCTCTTGATTTTCAAACTTGATTATTCCTAAATTAAAGTCAAAGCGTTTTACATTATGTAAGTTTACTATACATCTTCTATGTGTCTTATAGAACCTACTATCTAATCTCTCCTCTAGTTTCGCTAATGCTTCTTTTACTTCTATTCGTTCTTTCTTCGTCACTATAATACATCCATTTTCTTTTATACTTTTTTCTATATACAAAATATCTCGATAAGGAATCTGATAGATTTCTCCTTCTGTCATAAATGTCAACGCTTTATATTTCGTTAAAATATCAAACGCAACAATTAAACTTTCTTTTAATCTATTTTCACAATCATAATATTTACTAACAAAGTCTAACATTAATAATCTTGAAGTAAAACTTGTTGTTCTTAAGTGTTCATGGGTTGTTACTACGATAATTTGACTTTCCCAATCTCCTTCTTCTCTAATTTCTTTTGCTAAATCCAATCCACTTTTTCCTGGAACTTCGATATCGAAAATATAAATTTTCTTTCCTAGAATATCGTCTAGTTGTCTTTTTGTTTCTTCATTGTATTTTTCTAATTCTATTATTCGATAACCTTCTTGTTCTTTTCCTCTTAATTTTAATATTATCGAAACATACTTTCTTCGATACTCTTCTTCATCTTCATAAATGATATAGTTTATCATCCTACCACTCTTCCTTTAAATATCGTTTTGATTTTATTATATTTTCACACTTTCTTTTCAATGGCAAAAAAGACCCTCTGTGGGGTGAGCACAAAGGGTCTTTTTGTATTATTTAGATTTTAAGGGGCTGGGGACTATTGGGGCTCTATAAGTATTTCTTATAGTTTCATGTTCATATCTTTTTCTAGATGTTCAAGTGTGCTAATATTTTAAAATTTAATTTCATATTACTATAACTACCAATATTTGTCAATTTAATTTTTTGATTTAATCTTTGCTTTGAGTTCCTTTAACTTAGGTGGTCGCTTATCCGTTATAATACTCGTATAGCAAACAAACCAGATAAATATTACTAATAATATAATATAGATAACTGAGGCTGCTTTAGGATCTTTTAAGACGTAAAAAATAGATGTTAATGCGAACAAAATATTAATTCCATAAATAATCAATACTGTTGTTCGTTGGGAAAAATTCATACCTAATAATTGATGATGAAAATGTTCTTTATCAGCTGCAAAAATAGGTTGTCCTCTAAGTGTCCTTCTGATAATCGCAAATAAGGTGTCTAAAATTGGTAATCCTAAAATTAAGATTGGAACAAATAAGGAAGTTAATGCTGTTCCTTTAAATCCTAATAAAGAAATAATGGCTATCATAAACCCCATAAATTGACTACAATCGCCGGCGAATATTTTTGCTGGATAAAAGTTATGTACTAAAAATCCTAGTGTTGCACCCAGCATAATAAATGTTAGCGTGAACTCTAAGGTACCAATTCTTCCCTGATAGAAGCAAATGATACCTGTTGTAATATAGAAAATAGAAGTTACTCCACCACTTAGTCCATCTAAACCATCAGTAAAATTAATAATATTAATGCAGGCTACTATAAAGAGCATTGTTATAATCTCTGAAAGGATTCCAAAATCGAAAACCATTCCGAAAGCAGAAATATCCGTAATTACTATTTTTCCATAAAATACTACAATAGCTGCTGCTACTAACTGTCCCAGTAATTTCTGGGAGGCTCTTAAATCATTTATATCATCTAATAATCCAGTTAGTATAATAACAAAACTACCAATTAATATTGCATTCATTTTAATACTATGTTGACCAAATAGCATATATCCAAATAAAAAAGCTAAGAAGATTCCCAAACCACCCAGCTTAGGAATTGGTTTTTTATGAATATGACGATTATGTTCCGTATTTCTAGGAATATCAATTGCGCCTATATGATGAGCTACTCTTTTCATCAGGGGCATAATACATACGCTAAATAAGAAAGTAATTACTACTATTTTTAATATATGTTCTATTTCCGGAGTAAACATTTTATCACTACCTCCTTATTGTCATTATAACATCTTGCGACAAAAAAAAGAAGAAAAAGCTTTCTTCTTACTGGACATTTTCCAAATGAACAGTTAATTCTTGAACGAAGTATTCATCCATTTTTGAAGTAGTTCGTTCAAACATTCTATTTCTCTCTATTATCTTATTGACTAAGTGTAGTCCTGTTCCTCGATTCTTTCCTTTACTACTGTATCCATACTCATTGATTTTTTCAATATCTATTTTTCCTTTGTAAGTATTCGCAATTACAATATGTACATCGTTATCTATTTCATACATCTCTATCGCTACTCTCTTTTCCTTACTCTCTAAGCTTGCTTCTTTTGCATTATCTAAGAACACTCCAATGATATTATATAGATCTCCTTTGTCTTTTATTTTTAAATTCTTCATTTTTGAACTTTTTAGTTTTCTTTCTACATTGATTTCAATATCTATTTTTTTATTGCTCATTTCCATTAATTTAAAATTAATAAAGCCTTTTAATTCTGGAATAGGTATATATTTTAATTCATTTACCCACCTATACTTATTTACTTCTGTTGCATCAATTAAATTATTTACATATTCCTTTAATTCTTTTTTCTTTGTAGTAAATATCATATTTCTAATAATAATTAATTGATTTCTACTTTCATGTAAGTTTAATCTATATTCTTCTAATACACCCTCTGTCACTTGCGAATAATTAGCTAGTTTTCTATATTCTTCTTCCTTTTCATTAACATCTCTTTGTTGTTTTATAATCACAAAACTTATTATACAAAATACTATTACTAGGAACATTGTTATGAAAAAATTAATATTTTCCTGTAATTTTTCTAATGGCATATTATACAATATTATTGCTAACGCAATGATTATTAAGATGGATAAAACTAGTAGTATCCATTTCTTAAAATTTGCTTCCTTTACAAGTTTTGCTAATGCTCCTTGATGTCTTTTTGCAAAGTATATACTTACTATTGCTATAATTAAATTTGCCCATATTGTATGTTGTATATTTGAAAATTCTTCAACTTTGGTAATATTAAAAATGATAAATATTATAATATCAATTATTATTTCGGTTAAAACTACTATTAAGTACATAATAAAACTTGCTAATATTGTCGTTGACAAATCTTCTTTAAAAATTATTTTATAATAGCTTGTATAGCCAAAAAATATTATTACTAACTTTAAAATATTATCAATTGTGTTTTTGCTTATTAAATTTGTGGCGGATATTATAATACTTAAAACTAATGTTATCACAATTGTTTTTATATTCATTTTTTCTTTTTTCTCAAATAAAATATTTCCTAATATAAAAAGACAAAAAGATATAACCACACAGCTAATCCATAACTCCAACTCTTTCATTTACTCATCCCTTACTTCATACTCCACAATACATTTCCACTAAGTTTATGCTTTCATCTTTATTGGGTGGCTCATTCCCTTCTGCACTATCGTTTTCTATTTGATTTGCACATAATTTATCTTTTAAATCTTTTCTATTATTTCTTGCTAACATATCAATCTCTTGATTTTCAAACTTGATTATTCCTAAATTAAAGTCAAAGCGTTTTACATTATGTAAGTTTACTATACATCTTCTATGTGTCTTATAGAACCTACTATCTAATCTCTCCTCTAGTTTCGCTAATGCTTCTTTTACTTCTATTCGTTCTTTCTTCGTCACTATAATACATCCATTTTCTTTTATACTTTTTTCTATATACAAAATATCTCGATAAGGAATCTGATAGATTTCTCCTTCTGTCATAAATGTCAACGCTTTATATTTCGTTAAAATATCAAACGCAACAATTAAACTTTCTTTTAATCTATTTTCACAATCATAATATTTACTAACAAAGTCTAACATTAATAATCTTGAAGTAAAACTTGTTGTTCTTAAGTGTTCATGGGTTGTTACTACGATAATTTGACTTTCCCAATCTCCTTCTTCTCTAATTTCTTTTGCTAAATCCAATCCACTTTTTCCTGGAACTTCGATATCGAAAATATAAATTTTCTTTCCTAGAATATCATCCAATTGTTTTTTCGTTTCTTCATCATATTTTTCTAGTTCTATTATTCGATAACCTTCTTGTTCTTTTCCTCTTAATTTTAAGATTATCGAGATATACTTTTTTCGATATTCTTCTTCATCTTCATAAATGATATAATTTATCATCCTACCACCTCTTTTTTGGCCCCTTTTTTAGTCATTTTACCATATTTTTCCTATTTAGAAGCAAAAAAAAGATAACTATTTTTCTAGTTATCGATTAAATATATATTATCTAATAAGATTCCTGTTCCTTCTACTACATTAGTTAGAGGATTGTCTGAGATAAAGACAGGAACTTTTAGTTCTTCTTTTAACTTGCCAACTAAGCCATTAATCAGTGCTCCTCCACCGGTTAATACAATGCCTTTTTCTGCAATATCTGCCGATAATTCTGGGGGAGTTTTCTCTAAAACGCCTTTGGCAGAAAGAATAATTCTTTTTATATCTTCACGGAGAGCCTCTTCAATATCGTTGGAGTTCACTTTTACCGTTTCCGGTAAGCCACTAGAAACACTACGACCGGTAATCTCAATTTCACGATTATTTTTATCTTTGATTACTGTACCAATACTAGTTTTGATATCTTCAGAAGTTTTTTCTCCGATAATTACTTTATATTTTTCTTTGATATAATTCGCAATATCCTCATCAAAGGTATTTCCTGCTACTTTTATTGAATCACTAGTTACTATTCCACCTAAAGATAATACCGCAATATCTGTCGTTCCACCACCAATGTCGATTACCATACTTCCACTAGGTTTCGCAATGTCGATACCGGCACCAACTGCTGCAACTTTAGGTTCCTCCTCTAGAAATACTTTTCTAGCACCAGTTCTTTCTGCAATCTCTTTGATCGCATTTTTCTCTACACCCGTAATATTGGAAGGGCAACAGATTAAGATTCTCGGTTTAGATAAAATATTTTTTCCAATTGCTTTCTTGATAAAACGATTAAGCATTTCTTCCGTAATTTCAAAGTCAGCGATAACGCCATCTTTCATCGGTTTTATTGCTTTTACTTTGCCCGGTGTTCTTCCTAGCATCTCTTTGGCTTCTTTTCCTACAGCTAATACTTTTTTGGTATTGGTATCAATACTAACTACACTAGGTTCATTTAATACAACGCCTTTTCCTTTAACATAGATCAATATATTGGTTGTTCCTAAATCTATTCCAATATCACGCACTTTATCACTTCCTATACTTTTTCTTTTAGCTTTGAATATTTCCGCTTAGTGGATTCACCACCTTTAATATGTCTAATTTCTAGATGTTTTTTGAATATTTCTTCTACTTGACAATACTTTTCAGGATTAATTTCTAGTAGACGTTCTTTGACATCTTTGTGAACGGTACTTTTACTAATATGATAGACCTTAGCTGTCTCTCTAATTGTACTTTTTGTATGAATAATATAGTCGGCTAAAGTCTCGGCTCTTACTATCATTGCTTTATTCATATATACCCTCTTTCTAGTAAATTATATTTTTACTAGACGGCTTTATGAATGAAGCTTATTCTATTTCTGATAATTTTTTTCCAAAATAGTTTTCAGGATCTACTAATTGTCCTTTTACTGTCAATTCAAAATGAAGATGATTATTTAATTCTTTATTTAGTTCACAAGTACCACTTTTGCCGATTACTTGTCCACTTGTTACTTGATCCCCTTTTTTTACAGTCACTTCGCTTAGACTTTGGTAAACACTTATTATTTCGTTATTGTGTCTGATAGTTACACTTTTGCCAAGTAATTCTTTGTCTTCAACTTCGATTACCTCGCCGTCTAAGATACTGACTACGTCGAAAATATCATCTTGAACGTAATCGATTCCGGAATTTTGCATATAAGTATTTTCATGATAGATGATTGAATTCTTTTGTTCTTCTTCTTGATCTTGATAATCGTAATAATTTTTTCCGATTTTTACATTTTCACTTATATACGGTTTCGCAATCGTTACTTCTTCTTGTTCCGTCGTATTCACTACTGGTACATATTCATCTAATATCGTACCTGATACATAGGTATTTTCATCGTTTTGTTCACTTCCCATATTGATCGATACAAAAAGTCCGACAATTAAAGCAACCACAAAGATAGAATATATGGTAGGAATGACGAATGGTTTTAGGACTAATCTCTTTTTCATTTTCTTCACCTCATTAAAAGTGTTGACAATAAAAAAAGATTTATACATTTTTTTAAATTATTTTTGAAGCTAAATAAAAGTCATAAATAAATGATGTAATTAGTTGAACAAGTGCGAAAGCTAATAGCACATAAAAAACTCGAGCTTGAACAACACGATTCTTTTTAAATATATGATTAATGTTTACTCCGTCTAATGCCCAAATCACTAATATTGTTACGACAACATAAAGAAAAAATTTAACGCTCATTGTTATTCTCCTCATAATCTGTAATTTCTTGGATTCTTCTATCATGGCGTTCTACAGGTTCATGTTTTGTATTTAAATAAGCATCAACAATATCTAATGCTTTGTATGTTGGCATTGAACCATTTAAAGCAAGAATATTAGCATCATTATCCAACCGGCAAAGTTTGGCTTCTTTAACACTATCTACTTTGGCACAACGAATTCCTTTTACTTTATTGCAGGCAATCGAAATACCAATTCCACTACCACAGATGGCAATACCAAGATTTACATTTTTTTCCGCAACACTAGTGGATAATTTAAAAGCATAGACTGGATAATCCACAGATTCTGTGGAAAAAGTTCCAACATCTTCTACCTCTACTCCTTTTTTTTGTAGATATGCAACAATTTTTGATTTTAATTTATAGCCACGATGATCACTAGCTATTCCTATTTTCATATTTTACCCTCCATTTTTTATTATATCACAATTCATTTTTGTTAACCTTGTAGATAATAAGATAAGTATAGCATAACTTTTTATTTACCTCTAATTTTTTTACACCTGTCTGAGTAAAAAAAACAAAGCCATTATTGACTTTGTTTATTGGTCTAAACCATATTTTTTATTGAATTTTTCTACTCTACCAGTCTTAGAAGCTCTTGTTTGTTTTCCTGTATAGAATGGATGACATTTTGAACAAACTTCGACGTTGATCTCAGGTTTTGTAGACATTACTTTAAACGTTTCTCCACAAGCACATGTTACAGTAGCTTCAACTACTTTTGGATGAATTCCTGCTTTCATATTTTCCTCTCCTTTCACCCTAGATATTCTAGGAATCATTGAGCTTTCTCTTCGCCATGATCGACTAATCAATCATAGTAATTAAATGCTAGTTTATTGTAGCAAACATTTTTTCTTTTGGCAAGCTTTTTTTCATGAAAAAAGCCCTTTATAGGACTTTGTTTGTTTCTAAATATTCCATGATTTTTTCTGCCATTTCTTGATATCCTTTAATATTAGGATGAATATCTAAAGGATTAGGAAGAAAATCCTTATTTTCCTTAAACAGCTGATAATTGGAAATATAGACTGCGTCATATTTTTTCGCAATGTTTTGATATTCATCGTCGATATAAGCAAACAATTCATCTAATTCTTTTTGACTGGTATTAAACAAGAAGGGAATCGGATTATAATATCCGACAATAATCAAATCTCCTTTTGCGTACTTTCTGACTTCTTTGATACATTCTTCTACATCAGGAAAGATTTCTTCAATTATATTTTTAAAGCTTTTGATGATATCTAGACTTAGATTACTAATATCGATTTTTCCTAAAAAATCATTAGCCCCAATAGAAATCGTTACTAAATCTGATTCTCGTAAATCTTTTTTTAATTGATTATCTTCTTGAATCTTTGTGATCATATCCCTTGTTTGATAACCACTTTTGGCATACTTTTGATAGTAATTTAGTTTCTTCTTTTCATTTAGCATATCCCTTAGATAATCAGCATATCCATACCCAATTTCTCCATAGGGATTTCTTCCTTCTGCCACCGAATCTCCAAGCGCAATATAATTAATCTCGCTACTCGCAAAAACGTGGTAGATTCCAAAAACACTTAAGACTATCGCTAATAAGATAAGATATTTTCGATACTTTTTCATACTACCTCCAAGTAAAAAGAATCTTCTTTATCATTATTGTATTCTTTTTTAGGAAGTTTAGACTACTCATTTACTCTTCTTCGACAATTTTTACATCTGCACCGATTTCATTAAGCTTTTCAATAATATTTTCATATCCACGAAGAACAGGACCAATATTCCTAATTGTCGTTGTTCCTTCAGCGGCTAATCCAGCTAATACTAAACAAGCTCCGGCTCTTAAATCTGTTGCTTCCACGGTTTTTCCTTGAAGTTTAGTTTTTCCCTTAATCATAATTGTATCTTGTTTTTGCGTAATATTTGCGCCCATACTGTTTAAGTATGGTACATTTTTAAAACGATTTTCGTAAACGGTTTCTTGAAGAATGGATTCACCCTCACATTGTGTTAACAAAGCGGTAATTGGTTGTTGTAGATCGGTTGGAAAGCCAGGATAGCCAAGAGTCTTAATATGTACTGGCTTCATCTTGTCCTTTTTTGAAACATAGATATAATCTGCGCCTACTTCCATGTCGACTCCCATTTCTTTTAATTTTAAAATTAAAGTCTCTACATGTTCAGGAATAATATTATCAATCTTTAGATAATTTCCCATTAATGCACCCGCAATAATATACGTACCACTTTCAATTCGATCAGGAATTACTTCTGTGTAACAACCTTTTAAAGATTCTACACCTTTAATTCTAATTTCGCTTGTTCCTGTTCCAGTAATTTTGGCTCCCATATTATTTAAGAAGGTCGCAACATTAACAATTTCTGGTTCTTTAGCTGCATTTTCGATAATAGTTTCACCTTTGGCTTTAACAGCTACTAACATGGTATTGATCGTTGCTCCTACACTAGGCATGTCTAAGTAAACATGAGCTCCTGTCAATTCATCGGCATCGATCGTATATTTATTATTTTCTTCTTTGATTTTTGCTCCTAAAGCTTCAAATCCTTTTAACGTCTGATCAATTGGTCTAGCTCCTATCGCACATCCTCCTGGAAAATACATTTCCACATGCTTGAACTTGGCGAGTAACACTGCCATAAAATAGTATGAGGCACGTAATTTGTTTGACATTTCTTCAGGAATTTCTTTATTTACAATTGGTTTAGGATCGATCAAAATACTTTCACTAGCTCTTTTTACATCAGCACCTAAATATTTTAATATCTCTGTTAGCGCATCTGTATCGGTAATCTCTGGAACATTACAGATCGTTACTTCATCATCTGCTAAGATGGCAGCTGGAATTAACGCAACCGATGCATTTTTAGATCCACTTATTCTTACGGTTCCACTCAGCGTTTTACCGCCGTTTATTTTTAACACTTTCATATTTACCTCCCTGTATCTCTATTATATTGTATTTTTTCTATGATAAACGGTTCATAAAGAGATTTACTTTCTCTTCTACTTTTTCTTTGATTGCTTTCTCGCCACTACCGATTACTTTTCTTGGATCGTAAGCATTAGGATTTTCCGCTATAAACTTACTTACAGCATCATGCCAAGCGATTTGTAGTTCGGTATTGATATTGATTTTATTGATTCCACAGCTAATTGCTTCTTTAATTTGATATTCAGGTATCCCAGTACCACCATGTAAAACTAGAGGAACCTCAAGATGTTCAGATATTTCTTTCATCGTTTTAAAATCAAGATTAGGCTCACCTTTGTATAAACCATGTACACTTCCTAAGGCTGGCGCAAGAGAATCAATATTGGTTTCTTTTACTAAAGCGATACATTCGTCTAAACGAGCATTATTACTTGTACTAGTAATATTATCCTCAGTTCCACCGATATGACCAATTTCTGCTTCTACAGTTACTCCACGACTATGTGCATAATCCACTACTTCTTTTGTTACTCGAATATTTTCTTCTAACGGTAATTTAGAAGCATCGATCATTACAGAAGTAAATCCAGCATCAATTGCCTTCTTACAAGTTTCAAAGCTTGTCCCATGATCGACATGTAGACAAACAGGAATCGTAATATTTAAGTCTTTAATCAAACCTTTTACCATGCCTACGATGACATCGAAACCTCCCATATATTTGCAAGCACCTTCACTAACGCCTAATATAACTGGTTTTTGTAAATGTTCCATCTCTTCTAAAATATACTTTGCCCACTCCAAGTTATTGATATTAAAATGAGGAATGGCATAGTGACCTTTTTTGGCCTCTAATAAAATTTCTTTACTATTTACTAACATTTTTCACCCTTCTTTTCTTACATTTGTACTTATACCTTAACTATACCATATTTCTTTATAGATTTCTTTAATTTATGATTAAAATTCTTCTGTTTTTTGTCAAAACTTTACCATAAATAATAAAATCCTAAAATAAATAGAATTAAACTACCGATTAAAGTAGTTATCTTTCCTAATTTATTCACTAGGGTTTTCCCAAGATTTACTCCTATATAGGTAAATAAACCAGACGTTATACTAAATAAAAAACTAGGTATCAGAATTTCATTTTTTAATGCGCCTAATCCAATTCCGATACTAAAACTGTCGATACTTACGGTAAAGGCAAATACCATTACGGAAAAAATATTGGTCAGTATTTTTACTTGTTCTTCTTTTTTTAACGATAACAACATCTCGATAGCTAGCGCAATAAAAATTACTCCGACAATAATTTCCGGATCAATTCCAATAATATTTAGTATCCATCTACCTAAGTAGTACCCTAAAATCGGCATAAAAAAATGAAAAAGAGATACCATAATACTCATTTTACTATTTAAACTTTTACTCATATTTAAAGTTCCATAAATCAATGCTAAGGAAAAGGCATCCATGCTTAATCCTATAGCTAACATAAACATCATCATTAGTGACATAAAAAAGCCTCCTACTTAACACTATGTAGAAAGCTTTACTTTTAGTTAAACTATTAAAAATATTTATCTAATATCTCTTGAAAAAAGAAACTATATTCTATATCTTCTGAATTACTACTTTCTGTAGCTTCTAATAAACATAACGGGGGAAAGAGAACACACCACCAATTATCACCTTGGCCTTTACCTAAAGTAATCACTAATGATTCATATTTGCCTGGTGGGTAATGAATGCCATTATACATCTTTTCAGGAAAATAATTAAGTCCATAATCAATAGTAAATTTATTTTCTGTTCCTTCTAAAGTTTGTTCGACTATATGGCGATATTCGGGTAATTTTTCTGTTGTAATTTGACGGGCTTCTTCGATATTATCGCTTTTCATTAATGAACGATATAATTCTTCTTGAACAGCTTTCTTAACTAATTCTTTTGTCCTTTGATCTTCTTCACTATTACTACTAGCAATCACACGAAAGCGAATCGATTCTTCAGGGATTTCTAATTTTTTTTCAACTCGATTAGAGGTAAGGACAAAGAGGGTAAACAACATAACGACTAAGGTTAACTTTTTCATAGGACACTCTCCTTAGTCCTATATTGAAACAGAATATTTTTTTTTATTCAGTTTGTATATTTTTTTTAGTTAGTCATATAGTTTAACGAGAGGTGTTTAAATGATTAATGATACGCTTTTTGTTCAACAATCTTTAACGGATAATCTTTTCTATTTACGAACGATTCGAGATTTTACAGTGAATATTGAATTATCTTTGCCAGTAAAATACCAAAGTTATATCGATACCGCTCGAGACTTTAGGAAGCGGTGTGATGAATACTTAAAAAAGACTTTTGAATTATCCAATAATACTTTGTTAACTGATTTTTGGGATACAGGGATATTTGTTACGCCTTACACATTAGATACTGAATTATTAACAGAAAAGTTATTTGGGATTGATTTGGATACTGTACTTACCGAAGAAGAGGGTACAATTAAAACCGTGGATACTGCCCCTTCTCCAACGGAAGAACAGTTAATTACGATTCAAAAATTAAATGAAGATGCGATTATATTAGCTACTAATTTCTTTGATTTTGTTTCTTCGCTTTTAAATGAAATGATTACTCAAGAAATATTTTCTTATTCCTATCCATTATTTTATAACTTCATATTGCGAGAAATTGGTTTATATATCAATGATTTAACTCGTATTAATGAAAAAATAAGTATTAATCCTATTTTTGTATTAGGTTACGAATCTCGTTATTCTTTATCTATGAAAAACATTGCGCAATTTATTGGGGGATTAGCTGATCCTTCTCAGGAAGCCATTATCCAAAAAGCTAGAGAGTTTGAGCAACGTTTTGATGAATTACTGGATGAATACAATAATGAAAATATTGACCCCGCTTTTCAAAATGAACTTAGTCAAATCGCTTTAGCTACCGTTCAAGAATTTCAAGATTTCTTAGAAACGATAATTCAAAATATTCTAGATAAAGAGCTATACTTTATCGTTGAACCACTTTTCTGGGATAATTTATATACGTTTATTCTTTATTTTAATTATTTATTACAAGGAGTTATTTATGATGTAAAGAAAGCTTAGGCTTTCTTTTTTAAGGCAAAAATCATTCGATCGCGTCCCTGAAGATCTTTTTTTAATGTAATTAATGCATCTGTAAATACTTCTTGAAACATCTTCTTTAATGGTAATCCTTGATCAGCACCAATTTCAAATGCCACTAAGTACTCTTCTTCTAAATGGTCTTTGATTTCTGATAAGATTTTTTGGTAACAATCTAAGCCATCTTCACCGGCATATAAGGCTAGATGAGGTTCATTTTGAACGACGATATTTTCCACTTCTTCGTCTTGTTTTAAATAAGGTGGATTACTGATTACAATATGATATTTGCCAGGCACTTTTTCCCAGAAATCACTTTCTAAGCAAGTAACATCGGCTTCTAACTGTTTAGCATTTTCTAAAGCTACCGTTAAAGCTTCTTTAGAAATATCAACGAGAGTTACTTGGGATGTAGGAAGTTTCTTTTTTAAAGTGATTCCAATACATCCTGATCCTGTCCCTAGATCGATAATTTTTAGATCTTGTTCAGAAAAATAATATTGAATAAAATTTAAAGTATTTTCTACTAATTCTTCTGTTTCAAAACGAGGAATTAATACTCTAGGATTAACTACAAATGTATTACCGTAGAAGTTAACATTACCGATTACGTATTGAAGTGGTTCTTGATTTGCGAGTTTTTGAATTTGTTCGTAATAGTGTTGTTCCACTTCAGGTGTTACCTCTTCATCTAGATGAAGTAATAATTCTAAGGAATTTAGATTTAATAAATCGGCTAACAACATTTTAGCATGAGTAGAATGTACTTTTTTCTTACCCTTGATAATTAATTCTTCAACTGTCGCCATATAACTCCTTCTTTCTATAAAAAAACGCATTCTTATAGAGATGCGTCTTCTTGTCCTGCTAATTTTCTTTTTTGATCTTCGGTAATTAACGCTTCGATTATTTCATCGATCGCTCCGTTCATAATTCTATCTAGATTATTTGTTGTATAACCAATTCGGTGATCAGTAACTCTATTTTGCGGATAATTATAAGTTCTGATTTTTTCGGCACGGTCTCCTGTACCAATCTTATTTCTTCTTTCCGCACCTAGTTCTTCTTCTTGTTTTCTACATTCTTGTTCATAAAGACGAGCACGTAATACTTTCATAGCTTGTTCTTTATTTTGAATTTGGCTACGTTCATTTTGACAAGTAACTACGGTTCCAGTTGGGATATGGGTAATTCTAACGGCAGAGTCGGTTGTATTTACCCCTTGACCTCCACAACCACTTGAACGATAAATATCAATTCGCAAATCACTTGGGTTAATTTCAATATTGACATCTTCTGCTTCTGGCATAACTAAGACTGTTGCGGTAGAAGTTTGAATTCTTCCTTGAGATTCTGTTTCTGGAACTCGTTGTACTCGGTGAGAACCACTTTCATATTTTAATTTAGAATAAACATTTTTTCCTTTAACCATGAATTCAATTTGAGAAAATCCTCCAGCTTCGCCTTCTTCCGCATCGATGATTTCAATTTTGAACCCTTGTTTTTCTGCATAACGAGAATACATTCTAAATAAATCTCCCGCAAAAATATTCGCTTCATCGCCACCAGCAGCTCCACGAATTTCTACAATAACATTCTTACCGTCATTAGGATCTTTAGGAATTAATAATTTTTCTAATTCTTGTTCAAGAGTTGTTTTTTCTACTTCTAAATTTTCTAATTCTTCTCTCGCAATTTCTGCCATTTCTGGATCTTTTACCATTTCTTTGGTATCTTCAATTCCAGATAGAACTTTTTTATATTTACGATAAGCAACTACTGTATCTTCTAAATCAGCTGCTTCTTTAGAAAGTTCTTTCATTTTGTTCATATCACTATATACTTCAGGATTTGTTAGGCTTTCTTGGATTTCTTGATATTTTTTTTCAATCGCATCTAATCTTTCAATCATGTCAATATCTCCTTTCCTGTATTAAAAATCGTACCCATTATATCATATTTTCTTAGGGAATGCTACTAGTTTTTATAAGGGGCTAACTCTTTTATTTATTTTTTAGAATTATTGGTTAGACTAGTGGTAATGTCTATAATGGTCTGTTCTATATTTTCTTTAAAAGTTTCTTTTTGCCATTTGTATTTGGACTCTATTTTTAGTTCTTTAGCCATCACCAATCTCATCAATTGACTGATTGATGGGAAATTAGTCGTCATATAGATGACTTTGTTAGGATTAATATACAATATATAATTTTGTTTCTTAGTTAACTGGGTTAATTCACCTATTGGATTAAAGTTTAGATTCTTTATTATCTTTTCTTCATTTTTATATTGATAATTAACAATATGAGTATGGGCATGATCTATACTATTGGCTTTAGTTTTATTTTCAATATTGGGAGAACCATGTTCAAAAACAATTGGATATTTTTTATAGATATTCTTAAAGATATTTCTATATTTTTCTATTAAGTTTTCATATTCTTTTTGTTCTTTATTGTTTAATTCCGCCATCGAATAGATATGTCTTTTACATAGAATTAATACATATCCAACTACCAAAGATCCTACAGCAGGAATAACATAAAAGTATGTTGTTTCTTCCAATATTGTATTTTCTCTTTTTGATTTATCTAAGGTACAGAAAATACAGCTCACTTTTTATCACCTAAATTCTAAATCTAGTATACCACATTCTTTTTCAATCAAAAATAATTACGAGAAGCGAAAAGAAAATACCAATCTCATGATTGAAGAATGGTATTCTCTTTTTCTATTTATGATAAGTGATATTAATCTCTTTTTGGTAATTACGATCGTATTCTTTAATTACCTCGTTTAAGAATCTAAGACGTAAACTTGTGATAGCATTCATCGTAATAACTGGTTCCATAGTCTTACTGTCTGGTGCCATCTGTCTAGCATCAATTAATTGATATTTTACTTTGTTTCCGTTACGATCAAATGTGAACTCTTTTACTAAAGATAATGGAGCTTGTCCTTTTGCTTGACGAGTAGCATTAATCTTCGCTTCTTCTTCCTTCGCTCTTTCTATTCCCATCGAACTTGGGTTAAGTAGAATCGTACTCACAGAATCTGGTCCAATTGTAAGCTGAGTTCTGGTACTTCCTTGAGAAACAAAGCTTTGAATAGGACTTAATTTATCAATATAAGTGATAGCTAAGCCTTTTTCATGGGCTGTATTTTACTATAAATAGTGCACCTTTTCAAATTTTTGTTTCTCTTTTTGTACAACGATAAATATCTCTTACTCAATGTCCGTACTTTTTTCTTGTAGATATTTTACTAACTCTTTTTTTCCTTCTTGATTATCAGGTAAAAATAAAATATCTGCTGGTATTTCTTGATAAACTGGAACGATTTTTTCTTCGTCCAATTCTTTTAATTGATATCCTACATTGGTCAATACATCAATATATTCTGTAGAGGATATACCTCTTTGTTTAATAATCATTGGACTTTCGTTCAGTTCAGTATAAAAAGCCTTTTGTAAGCTTCCTTCTAATAGCGTTTTTTCATCCTTTTCTTTGTTTAATCCAATGTTGTAGCCAACAACTCCACTGATTATCACGATTGCTGGGGCAAGGATTAAACGGCTAATTTTCTTCTTTGTTTTTTGTTCCATTTTTGTCCTCCTTAATGGTTATTATTATAAAGGATAAAAGAAAAAAAGCAAGATTTCTCTTACTTTTTCGTTGCTTGAGCCTGAACTGCAGTGATTGCAATGACACCTACGATGTCTTCACTTGAACATCCACGTGATAAATCGTTAATTGGCGCATTGATTCCTTGAGTAATTGGTCCATAAGCTTCGGCTTTAGCTAAGCGCTGAACTAATTTATAGCCAATATTTCCCGCATCTAGATCAGGGAAAATCAAGACATTAGCATGACCAGCCACTTCGCTATCTGGCGCTTTGGATTTTGCTACTTCTTCGACAATCGCGGCATCGAGTTGAAGCTCACCATCCATTTTATATTCTGGATATTTACTCTTAGCAATTTCTACTGCTTTTACCACTTTATCGACATCAGCATGTTTGGCACTGCCTTTAGTAGAATGGGATAAAAAGGCCACGATTGGTTCAGCTTCAACTAATAGTTCAAAGCTTTCCGCACTAGATTTCGCAATCGCCGCCAACTTTTCAGAATCAGGATTTTGCTCCAATCCCGAATCAGCAAAAATAAAGGTTCCCTTCTCTCCATAAGGGCAATCTGGTACCACCATTAAAAAGAATGCCGATACAAGTTCACAGCCTGGTTTTGTTTTAATAATTTGAAGAGATGGTCTCAACGTATTTGCGGTCGAATGACATGCTCCAGAGACAACGCCATCTGCTTGATGATTATACACCAACATACAAGCAAAATACATGTAATCTTCTGTTAGTAAGCGTTTTGCTTCTTCTTTTGTCATTCCCTTATTTTTTCTTAACTCGGCTAATTGCTCAGTATATTGTTCGGTTAAATTCGATGTTTGTGGATCAATAAACTCAGCTTTACTTAAGTCCAAATGTGAACACTTTTTTTCTACTTTAGTTTTATTTCCAATTAAAATAATATCCGCTAGCTCTTCTTTAAGTGCGATAGATGCTGCTTCTAGTACTCTTTCATCCATTGTTTCTGGAAGAACAATTTTCATTTTTTTCTCTTTCGCACGCATCTTTGTTCTTTCAATAAAATTCATATTTTTCACCCATAAGCATTATATCATTACTTAGAAAAGAAAACTAGAATTATTGATCTAATTCTAGTTCATCTTCATCTAATACGACTAAATCTTTTAAATCTTCATCATCAGAATTATCGATATCGTCATCACTATCCATGCTGTCGAACTCTTCGCGTTCTTCTTCCTCTTCTTCTTCCTCGTTGATTGCTTCTAAGTCCTCATCATCTTCTTCATCGACAATTTTGATAATCTTATCAGAAGTATGTCTACTTCTAAGATCCCATTTTCCATCATCTAAAAGGATAAAACGTTTATCGGTTGTTAGTGAGGTATAATAGTCTCCTATTTTTTGATCGAAAACAGATTCTGGTAATTCTAATAATTTAATGATCTTCTTAAATAGATTAGCTGTATTTTGTTCGCCTTTCTCTTCTAGTAACAAATTCGTAATGTCTTTATATGATAAAAGTTCTAAGTCTTCTTTTTTCATATCTTTTAAACTCATATTTTGTCCTCCTATTTATCTAAAACAAAATTATTTTCATTTTAAAATTATCATTTAAACTTATACCATTATTTCTATAGAAAAGCAACCTATTTTTTTACATTTTTTCAGGAACCATAATTCCTAATGTATCAAGCAGTAAAATATTTGTATCGTAAACAATCTTAGTTAGTGCTAACCAACTCTCTTTTAGAGCGTTATCTTCGCAAGTTAAAATATGATTTTCAGCATAGAATTTATTATAACTACTTGTCAATTTATATAAATATTCACTGATATCATTTAAAGATTTTTCTTGGAAAGCATTTTCTAAGATAATTGGCATTCTGAGTAGGAGTTGAAAGATTTCTTTTTCTTCTTGGCTTTTTATTTTGGTAATGTGTAAGTTTTCGATATCACAGTTTGCTTTAGTTAGTAGAGAATTCATTCTAACGGTAGAATAAAGTAGATATGGACCAGTCTTTCCTTCTAAATCAGAGAATTTATTGACATCAAAGATAAAATCTTTGCTTCTAAATGGTAAGAAATCAGCATATTTGATTGTCGCAATCGTAATTTTTTCCGCTGTTTCCTCTTTTTTGTCCTCAGCTACCATATCGATATTGATTCGTTTTTCGATTTCTTGTTTGACCATGTCTAATAAATCAGCAAGATTCATGACGCCACCGGCACGAGTTTTGAATGGTTTCCCATCTGGACCGTTCATTGTTCCAAAACCAAAGAATTCTAAGTTCGTGGTATCTTTACTAATACCAGATAGTTTGGCTGCACGAAATACTTGTTTGAAATATAGTTCTTGACGATTATCGGTCAAATACCAAATTTCATCAGGATTAAATCGTTCTTCACGAGAAATAAGGGTAGCGAGTTCTCTCGTTTGATATACTGTCCCACCATTAGTCTTTAAAACTACTAGTGGCGGCATTGGTTCTTTATCAGTTTCTTGTTTGACATCAACAACAAGCGCACCTTCACTTTCTCGAAGTAAATTTTGTTCTTTTAATAAGGAGATTACTTTTGGAATATAAGGATAGCAGTCACTTTCTCCCTCCCATAAGTCAAAATCGACGTTTAATCGTTTGTAAATCCCTTTAATATCTTGTTTAGATAATTCTTTGATTTTTTCCCAAAGACGTGAGTATCCTGGATGCCCTTGTTCTATTTGCATCGTAATTGTTCTTACTTCTTCCATTACTGCCTCATCATCTTTGGCCTTTTGAGACGCAAGAGGATAAATTTCTTGAAGATCTTCTACTTTAATTGGAAGTTCTTCCTCTTCTCCTTGATAATCTTCCTTAAAATAACACAGATTAGGATAGCGACTCTTGATTTCATAAATAACCATACCGGACTGTCTACCAATATCGCCAAAGTGAACATCCGCAATTACTTCATGTCCTAATAATTTGGTTAAACGTTTTAATGCTTCTCCAATATCAGCACTACGTAAATGACCAACATGTAGCGTTTTCGCAATATTTGCTCCACCATAATCGATGATAATTCTCTTTTTTTCTTGTTTATCGATATTAGAATGAATATCTTGTTTAATCGTATTCATTGCTTCGATATAAAATTCATCACTTAGACTGAGATTGATAAACCCAGCACCCGCTATATTTAATCCACAAAACCTTGAATCTTTTTCTAATTCATTTAGAATATTTTCCGCAATTACTTTGGGATTTTGATGATATTGTTTAGCCAAACTAAACGCATTATTTAATTGGTATTCTCCAAATTCTTTTCTACCGCTAGGAATTAAATTTACCTTATCTAGATCGTAACCTAACGATTTTACTATTTTTAAAATATCTTGTTCTAAATCTCTAATTATACTCATTCTTTCACCTCTTCACTATCGATTAGATATTCTACTTCTTCATTAGATGAGAGTAATTGATATTTGACATGGAAGTGATTTTCACTAACGTCATATACCATTGTCTTAATGCCTATTTCTACTTTTCTTGCTTCTTCTTTTAATAGAATTTCAATTCGTTCATCTTCTTTAAAATATAGAACCATTCGATAGTGATCACTTTCTCTAATCATCTGTTTAGCGCTTTTATCGATCACTATATGGATATTGGTAGAAGGTTCTACATAAGTTAAACGATTAAACTTTTCATCTATCTCGCCTGTTAAATTATATTCTTCGTGCTCAGATTGTGTTATCAGTGAGATACTTAAATTTACCTTTTTCATTTTATCACCCAGAAATCTAAGCATCATTATAGCATACCTCATTTAATTTGCCTACTTTTTTCCATTATTTTATTTATTTCCCTTTTAAAAACTTTTACACTTACTAATTTTTAGACTATTGTTTTTATACATATTTTTTTTAGAGCGATCCATATTAAAAATAGTATTGGAGGGATTTTATGAAGAAGTTAAAAAAAATCATCAAGGTTTTTGTTTTATTGATGATTATTGCCCTTTTAGCTTTTGGGGGTGTTATTCTTTATATTAAAATGTCTCCAAAATTAGAAATTAAAAATGCGAATGCTTTTTTAATGTATGATAGTCAGAATGAACTGTTTTTTCAAGGAAGTGGTTCACAGGAATGGGTAAATCTAGAAGATATCTCGGATAAATTAATTCAAGCGACAATTTATACTGAAGATAAGCATTTTTACCAACATTTTGGATTTGATTTCTTACGAATTGCGAAAGCAATGGTTGTCAATATTACCTCTGGTAGTAAAAGTCAAGGTGCGAGTACCATCTCTCAACAGTATGCGAAAAATTTGTTTCTTGATTTTGATAAAACTTGGGAGCGGAAGTTAAAAGAAATGTGGATTACCTTACAATTAGAAGTTCATTACGATAAAGATGAAATCTTGGAGGGGTATTTAAATACGATTAATTATGGACATGGGATGTATGGGATTCAGAATGCGTCTAAATTTTATTTTGATAAAAATGCTTCAGAATTAGACTGGGCAGAAGCCGCAATGCTTACAGGGATTCCTAAATCTCCTTCTAATTATTCACCAATTGTGAATTTTGATTTAGCTAAACAACGACAGACAAATATTCTATACAATTTATATAAAAATGAGATAATTACAGAGGAAGAATACAATCAAGCAGTTTCAGAAGAGTTAACTATTGTAGGAGAAAAGAATTCTCAAGAATTAGCTAATATCATGTATTATCAAGATGCGGTGATGAGGGAGTTGAATTCTTTAGAAGAAATTCCAGAATCTTTGTTAGAAACTGGAGGAATTAAAATCTATACTAATTTGGATATGAATGCCCAAAGTGTTTTAGAAAATAGTATCAAAAATAATTTAACTGATGAGACTGAATTACAGGTTGCTAGTGTCATGATGGATCCGAATACTGGAAAAATTATCGCTCTGGTTGGAGGAAAAGATTACAATAAAAGCCAATATAATCGTGCTTATCAATCAGCAAGACAAGTCGGTTCAACGATGAAACCTTTCTTATATTATGCGGCTTTAGAAAATGGATTTACTTCGAGTACGACGTTTACTAGTGAACAAACCACATTTACTTTTTCTAATAATCAGACGTATTCGCCACAAAATTATGGAGATCAATACGGGAATAAACCGATTTCTTTAGCCACTGCGATTTCTTACTCTGATAATATTTATGCGGTTAAAACTCATATGTTTCTAGGAGAAGATGCCTTGGTCAATATTTCTAAACGATTAGGAATAACGGCTGAATTAGAAGAAATTCCTTCTCTACCTTTAGGTACAGCTAGTATCAATATTATTGAGATGGCGGCTGCTTATTCGGCATTTGCAAATGAAGGTTATAAGGTAGAAGGATATTTAATCTCTAGAGTAGAAGATTTAAAAGGAAATGTTCTCTATGAGCATAAAGAAGAAAAAGAAAATATTTTAAATAAAAGTTTAACTTATATTTTAAGTGAATTATTAACTTCTACTTACGATTCTACTTTTATCGATTATAACTATCCTACAGCGATTGGGATAGCGCCTAAAATTAAACATAAACTAGCTTTAAAAAGTGGTACTACTAACACTGATCATTGGTCAATTGGTTACAATCACAACATTGTTACTGCGGTTTGGGTTGGATATGATGATAACCGAGATATTGAAGCTTCCGATTATAAATACTCTCGCAATATTTGGGTAGAGGCAACTGAAGGTTACTTACAGGATCAAGAAGATGCATGGTATAAGCAACCAAGCAATGTGGTTGGTGTCCTGGTAAATCCTATTACGGGAAAACCGGCAACAGATGTAGACGAAAAGAAAAAAATTATGTACTATGTCAAAGGAACAGAACCTTCTACTACCGATACCGTTTTTGATGAACTATTAGAGCAAGATGAACAAGTATTAGAACAAAATTAGATTTATGTACTATTTTTCTAATACCTTCATATAGTTTTATAGGAAGGTGATTTGATGAATCCAGATTTTTCTAATCGGGTAACCACAACTAACCCTAGTCTTATTCCCAATCAAAGTACATATCCACCATATACAGATTTTCCAGGATACCAAAATAGTATGCAACAACAAGCTATCAATCCACAGTATGCAGAGACAATTTTTTCTAAGAATCATGGAAAACAAGTTTCCATTTATCTTTCTTACCCTGATTCTGTAGAATGGCGTGATCGCATTTTTAAGGGGGCTATCTTAGCGGATGGTAGGGATTACTTGTTGTTAAAAGATAGTGAAGGAAGAACGATTCTATTGTGGTTAGTTTATATCAATTTTGCAATCTTTGATGAAGATATTAATTTCTAAAAGTGAATTTTCTTGTGATTTTCACTTTTTCCTTACACAAATAATTTACTAAACGGAAAAACAATGCTAAAATGATGATATAGAATACGAGGGGATGTTATGTACTATATTATTGTCGGAATACTCATTTTAGTATTGATTATACTCTTAATCGAGGTTGTTTATTATAATAAATTTCAAATGGCTCGAATCAGAATCAGTGAAGCTGAAAATAATATCGATATTCTTCTACAAAAAAAATTAGCTTTATTGGAAAGAACAGTCAAAATTATCGAAGATTTTGATCCTAAATATCAAGAAGATCAGATTTTATCTGGTTTGTTGAAAATCAAAAATAGGAAGTTAAATAATTTTGAACTAAATAAAGAATTAGAAAAACAAATGGCTGAATATAAGGGATTACTAGATTTAGAATCTAGGTTAAAAGAAGTTGAGTCCTTGAATACGATTAATTTTGATTTAATCGATATTGATAATGATTTAATTGCGGCAAAGAAATATTATAACGATACGATTATTTCTTATAATAAATTAGTGAAGTGTTTTCCTTCTAACTTTGTGGCGTTAATTTTTCATTATCCACGAAAAGAGTTCTATGCGGATGAAAAAGTAGAGATTTTCGAAATTTTAAAAGAAAAATAAAAAGAATAAGTACTTCTAATTTGGGATACTTATTCTTTTTTTATGCCAATTTAGTTGTTTATTTCCCAGTTAATTGGCTTTTCCCCTTTACTAACCAAAAAATTGTTGGTTTTGGAGAAAGGGTGGCTACCAAAGAAACCGTTATAAGCAGATAGTGGTGAGGGATGGGCAGATTCGATAATACAGTGATTAGGGTTAGTAATTAGTTTCTTTTTACTTCTAGCGTAACTTCCCCAAAGAATAAAGACAACTGGCTTTTCCTTTTCATTTAGCTTTTCAATTACTGTATCAGTAAACGTTTCCCAGCCAAAATTTTTATGAGACATGGGGTGATGAGCTTGGACAGTTAATACACTGTTTAGTAGCAATACTCCTTCATTAGACCAAGCAACAAGGCTTCCATTTTGCGGAATAGAACATCCTAAATCATCCTGTAGTTCTTTAAAAATATTTTGAAGAGATGGTGGCTTTTGAATTCCGTTTTTTACTGAAAAAGATAATCCTTCTGCCTGATTTTCTCCATGATAAGGATCTTGACCTAAAATAACGACTTTAGTATCAGAAAAGCTAGTATTACGGAAAGCTTTAAAGATTTCTGCTGCTTGTGGATAAACGGTATGCTGATGATACTCTTGTTTTACTTTGGCAATTAATTCTTTGAAATAGTCTTTTTCCATTTCTTCTTTTAGTACTACATCCCAATCATTACCTATCATTTTATCACCTAACTTCTAGTCTTTATTATAATATAAACTTCTTTATTTGGATAGAGATTTTTGATAATCAGAGACTATTTCTTTACGCATTTTCATCATACAGTACATATTGATAATCGCAAGGAGGGCAACTAAGATATCGATTGTTTTCCATAGGATAGTTGGGCTTATGATACTACCGATAATTAAGAGTAATATGGTTACAATCTTTAGTATAGGGACTAATTTAGAACTGTTGTTTTTGAATAAATATTTGACATTACTTTCTCCATAATAATAACCGGCAATAATGGTGGAGAAGGCAAAGAAGAAAATGGAAAGAATTAGAAAGATATTTCCAAATTGTCCTAACTCTTTAGTTAAGGCATACTGAGTGATTTCGATGCCATTAAGATTGGTAAAGAAGAGGGTTTGATAATCAGAAAGTAAAATTAATATAGCAGTTGATGTGCAGATGATAAACGTGGTGAAATAGATACCTAAAATTTGAAGTAAGCCAAGCCCTACTTTATCAGTTACTCCTGAAGTAGAGGAAGCTATCGAACCACTTCCTAATCCGGCTTCAGTAGAAAATATTCCTCGTTGTAATCCGATAATAAAGGTAGTTAGAATACCCGTTGACGCTGCTTTGACGTCGAAGGCAGATGCGACGATTAATTGAAAAATATCTGGTAACTGTTCAAAATTCCGAAAAATAACAAACAGAGCCACTGAAAGATAGCCAATCCCCATAATCGGTACCATTTTACTTGTTATATGAACAATTCCATTTAATCCTTTAACAATAATCATACTAGATAAAAGAGCGATGGAAAGACCAATAAGAATATGAGGAATGAGTAAATATTCGCTGATAGATTTAGTGATCGTATTAGCCTGAATAGTCATAAAGCCAAAGACATAGGCAATAATAATCAGGACGGCGTAAGTTTTCGCTAGGCTTTTCTTTTTTAGCCCCTTATCAATATAATAAGCTGGTCCTCCTTTATATTCATCCCCATCTTTTTCTTGGTATTTAGCGCCTAAATAACTTTCACAGTAAGCATTAATAGAAGTAAATATAGTGATGATCCACATCCAGAAAATAGAGCCCGGACCACCTATGTAGATAGCGATAGCGATTCCAGCAAGAGAACCTACGCCAATTCTAGCGGCTAAAGACATACTCAAGCTAGCTAGCGGGGAAATAGTATTTTTACTTTTTCCCTTACAGGTTTTGAATAATTTTAATAAATGCAGTTGAGGAAATTTTAGACGATAAGAAAAATAAAGTCCCCCGCCCAACAGACAAACGGTAGCTATACTCCATAGGATATCGGTTACTATTTCCATAGGATCACCCGTACTATTCTATGAAATGCTAACTCTATTTATGTAAAAACTTAGCTAGTTGTTGTTTAGATAGTATCCAATTTCTTTGACTATTCGTTTAGGATCTTTTAAAAACTTCGTGTATAATTGGTAGATTTTTTAATTGTTCTCAATATTTTTAAATCGAATTCTAAAAAGTCCACTAATTGGATTAACATTTCAAGTAGGAAATTGTTTTCCAATCTCATAATTACAAATTTTATTTTTAGTTATATGAGAGCCTTTTCCACTTCTTCTCGACTTAAATGTCTTTTCTTTCTAGTTTCTCTTAATCAGTTTTGGAAAATTAATATGTAGTTGCTTCTTATTTATTCGTTACAGAAGAAATAAAGAGCAAAGGGGACAATATTTACTTATAGTTAACTTTTATAGAACAAAATGAAAAATAAATTTTTCATGTTCCAGTCGTTACCTCCTGGGTTTTCTGCTTCATCGATAAAGTAACCTTTATTCTCCACAGACTTAACTTCCGATAGTCGCTACCGTAGATTCTTATTCATTCATTTTGTATCTATTTTTTTATACCAACTCTTTTACACATTTCTTTATTCCTTCAAATAATATATTTTGACTAGCATTGATATCTCTATCATGGTAACTTCCACATTCTGGACATACCCAATCTCTAACTGATAAATCCTTTACTTTCTCATTTTTATATCCACATCTACTACATTCCTGACTACTTGGATAGTAGGCATCTATCTGTATATATCGTTTTCCATAATACTTAGCCTTATATTCTAATATACGACATATCTCAGATAAACGAACATCAGTTAGAGATTTAGAGAACTTCTTTTCTTCAATCATCTCTTTTACCTTTAATGTTTCACTTACAATGATATCATTTTCTAATACTAGTTTTTTCGTTATTTGATGAATAAAATATTTTCTCG
>OGQX01000284.1_pt1 | contig 61573 bp, 49 predicted proteins | sample 1553291 | NCBI WGS metagenome assembly OGQX01 (sample SAMEA2580030, study PRJEB22360) | human gut metagenome | biome: human gut; feature: human-associated habitat; material: faeces | place: Denmark | collected 2008/2010
AAGACTTTACGCCCTTCATGATTGCCGTATCACTCGAAATGTCGGATGAACCTTTTATTTTCCTTCTTTCTTCTATTCTACAACTTGTTTCCATCATTACCATTTATTATTCTAAAAGCACTACGAAACGTTTGCTACATAAAATATTTTTTGTAGCTTTGCAATGACGAGAATGTCTTGAGTCATCAACAAAGAGATTTAAACCATGAAATATCCCATAGGAATACAGGACTTTGAAAGCCTACGAAATAATGGATATGAGTATGTCGACAAGACAGAACTCATATACAAGCTCGTGCAAGAGGGGACTTATTATTTCCTAAGCCGTCCTCGCCGATTCGGTAAATCACTGCTCATGTCCACACTTGCAGCCTACTTTAGCGGCAAGCGGGAGTTGTTTCATGGTTTAGCTATCGATAAACTTGAGAAGGACTGGACGGTCTATCCTGTGCTGCATCTTGATCTCAACACCGACAAATATGATTCACAGGAAGTATTGGAAAGCCGTTTGAACCTCTTCCTCTCGCATTGGGAACAGCAATATGGAAGAAATCCCAATGAGGTCACGTTTGCCCAGCGCTTTGAAGGCATCATCAGCCGAGTAGCCACAAAAGAGGGGAAAGCAGTCGTGATCCTTGTCGATGAATATGACAAGCCTATGTTGCAGGCTATCAACAACGACAAGTTGCAAACAGCCTATCGCAATACCTTGAAAGCCTTCTATGGCGCGCTGAAGACGCAGGACAGATACATCCGTTTCGCTCTTCTGACCGGAGTGACGAAGTTTGGAAAGGTCAGCGTGTTCTCAGACTTGAACAATCTGACCGACATCTCCATGGACGAGTGCTACGACACGCTGTGCGGCATCACCGAAGAAGAGATGCACCGCTATTTCGAAGAGAGCATCCAAAAGCTCGCCGACCGCTACGACATCAGCTACGAGGAGGCTTGCGCACGACTGAAAAAACGCTACGACGGCTATCATTTCGTGGAATATGGCACGGGCGTCTACAATCCCTTCAGTCTTCTGAGTACCTTCCGCGCCAATAAATTCGGCAGCTTTTGGTTTGAGACAGGCACGCCGACATTCCTCGTACAACTGTTGCAACGAGAGAATTTCTATCTTCCTGACCTCACGCAGCAACAGGTATCTGCGGACATGCTCAACTCCATCGATGCCATGGACCGCAATCCGATTCCAGTTATCTACCAAAGCGGCTACCTGACGATCAAGGATTACGACGAGGAGTTCAAGGTCTATACGCTCGGCTTTCCCAATGAAGAGGTGGAAGAGGGCTTCGCCAACTATCTCCTACCTTACTATGCTCATACCGGCAGCGAGGGAGCACCGATGTATGTCCGCAACTTTGTGCTTGCTCTGCGCAACGGCAAGCCTGAAGAATTTATGAAGCGCATGCAGGTGCTCTTCGCCGACACGGACTACAAGATCGTAGGCAACGCTGAACTGTATTTCCAAAATGCGTTCTACATCGTCACGAAGTTACTTGGCTTCTACACCGAGGTGGAGCGCACGATTTCCGACGGTCGCATCGACATGATCGTGAAAACAAAGGACTATATCTACATCTTCGAGTTCAAATACGACCAAAGTGCGGACACCGCCTTACAGCAGATTGAGGACAAAGGCTACGCCAAGCCCTTTGCCACCGATGGCCGCAAGATCGTGAAAATCGGTGTCAACTTCTCACGGGAGCACCGCTGTATCGATGAGTGGAAGATCAAGGAATAGAGTCAAACAAATGATTTGGGCACCATAAAGCCCCAAGAAGAAACAACAGAAAGCATGACAGAGAGTACAGAAAGCAGCAACCTGCTCAATTTATTCACAGAAGTGAAGGACACCGTCATCCGCCGCATACGTGGCCGGAAGAAGGATGTGGCCCTCGTGCTCTCCAGTGGAGGCGCACGGGGACTGGCTCATATCGGTGCCATTGAGGAACTTCTTGACCGTGGCTACCATATCCGTTCCATTGCAGGTACGTCGATGGGCGCGCTCGTTGCCGGCATGTATGCGACCGGCGACCTCGAGACCTTCCGCTCATGGATGAAGACGATCGACAAGCAAAAGATTCGGGAGCTGACTGATTACTCACCGAGCTTGGACCATTTGGTCAAAGGCAAGCGCATCATCGACACACTTAAAACCATTGTTCCCGACACCGACATCGACACACTGCCCATTCCTTATGCCGCCATCTCCACAGACTGGGAAAGCGGCCATGAGGTGGTCTTCCGCCACGGCTCCCTCTATGAGGCCATCCGTGCAAGCATCTCTCTGCCTGCTTACTTCGAGCCCATGCACCTTGGCAACAAGTTGCTCATCGACGGAGGCACGACCAATCCTCTGCCTCTCAACCGCGTGGAGCGACATAAAGGCGACCTGCTCGTGGCCGTCAACGTCTGCGGACATGACTATGAAGGGGAATTGGAACTGAAACGCACCGCCGAACGCCAGCGTATGGCATCCTCACGTACGCTGCAACTGCTCAACCGTATCGTACCAGGAGGCTTGAAACTCGACTTCAACTACTTTACATTGTTGAACCGTACCGCCAGCATCATGATTCACCAAAACGCACAGCTCATGCTCAGACTTTGTCCGCCTGATATTCTCCTGGACATCCCCATGCGCAGGTTCAGCGGCTCCGACTATGACAAATCCGAGCGTCTCATCGCCATCGGACGTGCAAGGATGAAGAAGGTACTTGATGACTACGAGGAATAGCGAGTCTTAAACATAAAATATTAATCACTTTTCAACCATCAAAATCATGAAAAAGAACATTATGTTAGTCATGGCCGTAGCTGCAATGCTGTTTGCCAGCTGTGGAGGAAGCAAGACTAAGTCTGCTGCCGAGGCTACAGACTCAACGGCAACAGCCGACAGCACGGAACAGATAGACACCACAGCTCTTGCTCCTGAGATCAAGTCCACACTCAACGCGCTGACCGCTCAGGCCACAAGCGCCATTGAGAAGAAAGATCCCAAACAGGTGACCACAGCACTGGCAGACCTGGCTACCACCTATAAGACACTGGTCAACGCCGGCAAACTCGATGAAGCAAAGACTTACGGTGCCGCCATCAAGAAATTCGTCAAGGACAATGAGCAGACGCTGAAGAGCGTTGCCACTAACAACACCACCATCGCCGACCTGATCAACAACATCGAGAACCTGCCGACGACAGCAGCCACTACCGCTGACGAAGCCAAGAAGGCTGTCGCCCAAGATGTCGTGAACCTCGCTTCTCCATACCTGCAGAAGGGCGCTGCCGCTGCTGCCACCGCTGAAGCTGCCGCCGCCGTGTTGAAGAATGCACCCGCCGCTGCCAAAGCCGCCATCGATGCCGCTCCCGCCACAGCCAAGGCTGCTGCTGAGCAGGCTGCCAACCAAGCCGTCAACAATGCCAAGACCGCAGCTGAGAACAAGGTCAACGAGGAGGCCAACAAAGCCAACGACGCTGTCAACAAGGCTGCAGGAAAGGCACTGAAAGGACTGGGACTGTAAACATTGCTCTTGTTATATATAGAGTGGTTCGCTCGAAAGAGATTGCGCCACTGCTCAATATCTCCATACGTGGTGTGGAGATCAGTCGCTACCGGCTACGTAAGAAGATGGGCTTTGACACCAATGTCAACCTCTCTGAGTTCTTGCATAAATTATAATAATTGCCCATCAATATGGCTGTTCCGTACGGATGTCAGTTTTGTTGGATAAACTGACAAAAAAGCGGGCCTGAGATTGCGTTCTTTTCGAGCAGGACGTACTTTGCCCGGATTTTTGCGAATTTAGAGTAGCTTTTCGTAATAGGTTGATAGTCAGTCTGATAATGCGATATTGGCCTTTGGGCAGAAAAGAGAAAGGCACTTTGAGGAAAAATTCTCTAGAGAATTTCTCCTCAAAGTGCCTTTCTGATGCTATGATCACGCTTATTTGATGTGGTCATCTCGCCTTTCTGACCCTGTCATCTAAGCGTGATGACAGTATCAAAGTGCCTTTCTGATGACCTGAAGTCGATTTTCTGTTCTGAAGAAGACGTTTTTTTCGTTTTCTGAGCTCAGCCGCTTCTCTAGAATGAAAGTGCGCGGTGATGTACTTTTGTCAAGAAGTTTAAACCTGTTCTTCCACAATATTAGTTGAAGAAGTTCCAGCTGATGCCAAAGCGGAGCACGCTGCCGTTGAGCGGATAGTGCGGAGCGAGGAAATAGTTTTTCTTGCCCATGCTGGCGTTGACATGGCTCATCATCACGAAGAAACGCGTGTGCTGGAGGTGGAAATTGGCGTAGACGTTGATGATCGGGCAGTTGCCGACCTTCACCTTGCTGTCGTTGTCCTGCACGGCATACTGTCCGATGCCCGGCACATATTCCGGCGCGTTGTACTCGGTGAAGTAGCGCAGGTCGCCGCCTAAGTCGCATTTCAGCACGTGGGCGATCTTGAACTTCAGATAGAGATTGGTGTAGACATTCAGCAACGGCAGGGGCAGCGCGTCCTCGTTGGTCGATTTCTGCACTGTGGCCACGGTTTCCCAGTTGAGCAGACCAAACGTGAAGTTCTGCCGGGCTTCGGCTGTGAACACGCTGATGGGCGAGCTGGCCTGGTTGACCGACACCTTATTATATAGGCGCTGATCGTTGTCGGTGGTGTAGCCCGTGGAGAAATAAGTATAGTTGTGGAGCTCGTCGAAGGCAAAGCGCAGTTGCGTGCGGGTCTTCTGATAGTTGAGCAGTCCTTGCAGATGGAGGTGATCGATCATGCTCATGTCCTCATCGTCCCACCAGTAGTGGCGGCTCTGATAGTGACGATAGTAGAACGAGGGCTTCTCGTGGGCATAGAACCCCGAGGCGGCGAGTGTCATCGTGTCCTTGAAAAGGGGGAAGTTGAGATCCGCGCCACCGTTGATGTGTATCTCGCCGGCGTTGATGCCGGCCACGCCGAGCTGTCCGGTCACGTTGTAGTGCAGCGTCTTGCCCTGTGTCTTGCTGAGTTGTGCGCCAATGCTCAGCGCGTTCTCGTTCCAAGAGCTGACACCTGCGGAGTCGGGAAGCGTGAAATGACGCAACTCGTGCTCGGCGAAGATCTTTGCTCCCGTCTTGACCCATTTGTTGAAACCTTCGAGCAGTGAGATGGCAAACGTGTTGCGCAGCGTCCAGCTCTTGGTCTGGTCGTAGATCGAGTCGCCGGAGAGCTTCTCTGCCACGGTGTATTTGTCGAGATAATAGTTCTCCGGAGTCTGATAAGCCTCGTAGATGCGGCGGTAGTTGTCAAAGGCGATGGTATGGATGAAACTGGTGACCGGCACGTATTCGTTTTTGAGCCACAAGGTGTCGGCCTTGGCTTTTTTCTCGGCAGCGATGAGGCTGTCGGCGACGGCCTTGCTGCTGACGCTGATGCGTCCGCCTTTGTCGATAGAGTCGGTCTTGGCAGGTCCTTCGGCGATCTTGGCGCCGTCGGGCCTTCCGGCGAACTTCTTTTTGTTCTTCAGTTCCTTCTCGGAGAGTTTTGCGCCACGCTTTGCGGCCTCTTTCTCAAGTTTTTCCTTGTCCTTCTGCTCCTGTTCCTCTTTCTTCGACTCCATGGCGAACTTCTTGGCCTTGATTTCTTCGGCGGTCATCGGCACCTTGCGGTTGAATCCGATGCTGTAGCGCTGGGAGAAGAAGATGTGCTGGTTGTCGTTGCGGTTCCAGTTTTGTGTGAGCATCGTCGGGATCTCGTTTTCGGCATAGTTGTCGGTGAAGGCCTCTGGATGCGTGATATAGTCGTCGTTGGTGATACCGCCGTTCTCGGTCACCTTCTCGTGGTTGGTGGAGGCGAGAAGGTGGGCCTGATAGCGCTCGCCAAGGTAGGAGCCGTACATGGTATAGTTGAAATGCGAGGCGGCCTGACTGTCGTAATAGCCACGCGCGTAGATATAGTCGAAGTTGAATCCGACGCCGAGCTTCTTACCCGCGTTGACGCCGAACTTCGCGGTGAAGTGATCTTCGCCGTTGGTGCGGTTGCCACAGTTGTTGTACGTGAGGTTGGTGAAGGGCGAGAGCGTGTTGGTGAAGTGAAACTCGCTGACGGGCTTCACGAAATAGTCGTAGGGCTGGGTGAAGATAAACTGACCGAGGTTGCGGCGGTCAATGAAGATGCGGGCCTGCCGCGCCGATCCGAGGTTGCCCGTAGTGTTGTATTCCCCACGGAGTCCCGTGGCGAAGACTGTGTTGGGAAACATGTGTGACATGGTGTCGAGGGGCGCGGGCGTGCGGTCGCCAAAGCGCTCGTCGACGGTCCAGACATAGATGCCCTTGGGTATCTCTTTGTCCGATCCGAGCGAGTCGGTGTTGTTTCTTCCGTTTCTGCGGCTGATGTCTCCGTTCTCGTTGATCTGGTTGAAGCTGTCGTTGCCTAAGGTGTTTTGCGCCAGGGACAGCGAGCAATGAATAGCGAGGAGGAAAAGCAGCGAGAGTATTTTCTTCATTTCAGGAATCTTAGTCCGCATTCGATGATCTTGAAAACCATGGAAGCGAGAATGATGATCGTGCCGACGGTGTTGTCGGACCAATAGAACACGGCGACGCCGATGAGCGCGCCGATCATGAAGATGGCGTTGAGCCAGTTGCGCAACACGGGATACTGTCCCCGGCGCTTGATAGGCTCGAGCCTGCTGCGGTGTTCAATCTGTGAGTTGTCGTCCATCTGTCAATCTTTTGTTTGCTTTGTTGTTTGCTAAAGGGAAGGGGGGAGGGGGGAGCGCAGGAGCATGCGGGGCAAGGGGCGCGGATGGCTGTTGGCAAGGGGGCGCACCCCAGATGTTAGCCCGGCAACACCGATGACCGAAAGGCGCGGATGGCTGTTGGCAAGGGGGCGCGCCTGGTTATAACCAGGCGAACGGAACACCCAAACCACAGGGCTGCGCGGGGACTCTTTTCCGGCTCGCGAGGGAGCGGGGGCTCGGCTCGCGAGGGAGAAGGCCCGCTCTTGAGAGGGCGGGAAGGGATCAGTATTTGATCTCTAAGGCTTTGCAGATCTTGCCGAAGATGTTGTCCTTGCGGTCGATAGTCTTGCGGCGGAACTTGCCACTGCCTTTGTAGAGCTTGGTCTTCTTCTTGTTTAGTGCGTGCTTGTCCGTGATCCAGTCGTCAGCCTTGACCGACATGCCCTCGGAATCGCCGCGGTCCATCTCATACTGATAGGAGATGCGCTCCATGGTGCAGTGGATGTGGCCGTCAGTAGCCTGGGCGATGATCGTATAGTTAAATACGGTGCGGTCGAGCGAGAGGAAGGAGCTTTGGAAGACCAGCCACTCTTTGTAGCGGGCGGCAATGGTGTGCTCGCCTTTGTTGACCACGGATATCTTGCTGTTGGGGAACTCGCATTGCTCCTGGGTGAGCGCCTGCAGGGCACCGTAGACGGCGGAATAGATCTGGTCAGCAGTCTTTCCGGGTACGTCGCGGTCGAGGGTGAAGACCACCTTGCCGTCGATCTCGGGCACAGCACCGGCGAGATACTTGGCATCCTCCAGCTTTTTCTGTGCTTCGGCCTTGGCTTTTTTGGCCTGCTCCGCCTTGATCTGCGTGGAGTCTACAGTGGGTGCTTCCCATGTGTTTTGAGCCATACTTGCCAAGGGCAGCATGGCCAGCAATGCGATGATGATTTTCTTCATAATCCTAAGTTTGCCTATAATATTGCAAAGTTACGAAATAATGTGGTATTACAAAGGCGGGGTGTCGGTTTTAACGTTTGTTTGGTATAGAAGGGATAGATGATATATAAGCTATAGAGACTATAGAAGCCATAGAAGAGATAGGGAGGATAGAGAGACGGCAAGGCGTACTGCCCCCTGCCATTCTCTGCTTATTCTTTTAGCTCTTATTGTTATTCTTTCAGCTCCAACTGTTTTTCGAGCCTTACGATCTCGTCGCGGTACTGGGCAGCCTGTATGAAGTCGAGGTCTTTGGCAGCCTGCTCCATGAGAGCCTTGGTGTTGGCGATGCTCTTCTCCAACTCCGGTCTTGTCATGTGCAGGATGATTGGGTCGGCAGCCACTTCAGAGGTTTCTTCCGGTCCGCTGTACGCAATCGGCTTGTCTGTGGCTCGGCGCATACTCGTCTCCTCGCTCTTGGCCTGTGGCATGGAGCTTTTGATGGCCTTGACAATCTGCTTGGGTGTGATGTGGTGGTCCTCGTTGTATTTGAGCTGAATACTTCTGCGGCGGGCTGTCTCGTCGATGGTTTTCTGCATGCTTTCGGTGATGGTGTCGGCATACATGATCACCTTGCCGTTGACATTACGTGCGGCACGTCCGGCAGTCTGCGTCAGTGAACGGTGAGAACGCAGGAAACCCTCCTTGTCGGCATCGAGGATGGCAACCAAAGAAACCTCCGGCAGGTCGAGGCCCTCACGCAGAAGGTTCACACCGACAAGGACATCGTAGACACCGGCGCGCAGGTCGTTCATGATCTGTACACGGTCGAGCGTGGCCACGTCGCTGTGGATGTAGTTGGCCTTCACGCCGTGGTTGAGCAGGTATTCGGTGAGTTCCTCGGCCATGCGCTTGGTCAGCGTGGTGACCAGGACACGCTCGTCGCGGTGACTGCGGGTGAGGATTTCGTCGAGCAGATCGTCGATTTGATTTTCCGAGGGGCGTACCTCTATCTCCGGGTCGAGCAGTCCCGTGGGTCGGATGAGCTGTTCCACGACGACGCCGTCAGCCTCCTGAAGTTCGTAGTCGGCCGGTGTGGCAGAGACATAGATGACCTGATGGATCATCTCGTGGAACTCCTCGAAGCGCAGGGGACGGTTGTCGAAGGCTGCCGGAAGGCGGAAACCATACTGCACGAGGTTTTGCTTGCGGGCGCGGTCGCCGCCGTACATCGCACTGATCTGCGGTACGCTGACGTGACTCTCGTCGATGACCATCAGATAGTCTTTGGGGAAGAAGTCGAGCAGACAGTAAGGACGCTGTCCCGGTTCACGGCCGTCGAAGTAGCGGGAATAGTTCTCGATGCCCGAGCAATGCCCGAGTTCCTTGATCATCTCCAGGTCGTACTCTACGCGTTCCTTGATACGTTGCGCCTTCAGGTCATCGCCCATCTCCTTGAAGTAGTCGATTTGCTTGGCGAGATCGTCCTGGATATGGCTCACGGCGCTGTTGGTCTGCTCCTGCGTGGTGACAAAGAGGTTGGCGGGATAGATGTGGTAGTCTTCGAAGCGCTGCAGCGTGTGCATGGTCACGGCGTCGCATTCCTCGATGCTGTCGATCTCGTCGTCCCACCACGTCACGCGCAGGATGTTGTCGCTATAGGCCATGGCGATGTTTACCGTGTCGCCCTTCACCGAGAAGCAACCACGCTGCAGGTCGATGTCGTTGCGGACATAGAGTGCTGTGACGAGCTTGCGCAGAAACACGTTGCGGTCGATTTTCTGTCCTTTTTTGATGTCGATGATGCTTTCCTGCATGGCCACGGGACCGCCCATGCCGTAGATACACGACACCGACGACACCACGATGACATCCTGGCGACCCGAGAGCAGATCGCTGACAGCGGCCAGCCTCAGCTTGTCGATTTCCTCGTTGATGGCCAGATCCTTCTCGATATACAGGTCTGTGGCCGGCAGATATGCCTCGGGCTGGTAGTAGTCGTAATAAGAGACATAGTAGTCTACGGCATTGTTGGGGAAGAATCCTTTCATCTCCTCATAGAGCTGTGCGGCCAAAGTCTTGTTGTGGCTCAGCACCAGCGTGGGCTTGTTGACGTTGGCGATGACGTTGGCAACGGTAAAAGTCTTGCCCGATCCGGTGACACCGAGCAACACCTGTGCGGGGTCTCCGTGCTCGATGCCCTCTGTCAGTTGGCGTATCGCCTGTGGCTGATCGCCTGTTGGCTTGTATTTTGAAGTGAGTTGGAAGTTCATAAGTGCAAATATACGACTTTTATGGCATTGCGCGTACATTTTATGCTAAAAAATGTTCTATGCCTTTGTTAATAAAATATTTATATGTAAATTTGCAGTTCAAAAGTGTAGATATGAAGAAAACGTGTCTCTTGACATTGGGTTTCGTCTTGCTGTTCACCAGTTGTGCGCAAGAATTCAACCGAGTGTATAAGTCATCCGACTATCGCTATAAGTACGAGTACGCCAAGGAGTGCTTTGCCGAGGGCAAGTATGTCCGTGCCACGACGCTTCTCCAGGATCTCATCGTTCCGGAAAAGGGCAGTCGCGACGCTCAGGAATGTCTCTATATGTTGGGCATGGCTGAGTATTGCAGCCGTGACTATGTGACCGCATCCGAGACTTTCAGCAAGTACACCAAGAGCTATCCTCGCGGCTACTTCGCTGAGATGGCCTATTATTACGTCGGTCAGAGCCTCTACATGTCTACGCCCGAGCCCCGTCTTGACCAGAGTCAGACCGTGCAGGCGATAGCTGCTTTTCAGACCTATCTCGACCTCTTCCCCGATGCCAAGATGAAAGAGACGGCACAGAAACGCCTTTTCGACTTGCAGGACAAGCTGGTGGAGAAGGAGCTCTATTCGGCCCGGCTGTATTACAATCTCGGAACCTATTTCGGCAACTGCTCCGACGGCGGCAACAACTATGAGGCTTGCATCGTCACGGCGGAGAATGCCTTGAAGGACTATCCCTACACCAAGCGGCGCGAGGACTTCGCTCTGCTGATCATGAAAAGCAAATATGAGCTGGCACAGCAGAGCGTGGAGTCGAAGAAGATGGAGCGTTTCCAGGATGCCGAAGACGAGGCCTACGGCTTTGTCAATGAGTATCCCGACTCGAAGGAACGCAAGCTCGCCGAGGAATATATTGCCAAGTGCAAGAAGATAACAAGTACGGCGAAAGACTGATCATCGGTCGCTCTTATACAGAAGTCAATACAAGATAAACAACAATAGATAATACTATAGATAGAATGGATTGTAGAAAATCAAATGCTCCGACCAACACCGTCACACGCAATGTGATGGACTTGTGCAAAGAAACTGGTAACATCTACGAGAGTGTCGTGATCATTTCGAAGCGCGCCAACCAGATTTCTGTTCAGATCAAGGAAGACCTGAGCAAGAAGCTTTCGGAGTTTGCTTCCTACAACGACTCTTTGGAGGAAGTGTTTGAGAACCGCGAGCAGATTGAAATCAGCCGCTATTACGAGAAGTTGCCGAAGCCGTCGTTGCTGGCAACACAGGAGTTTATCGAAGGTAAGATCTACTGGAGAAATCCAGCCGACGAGGTGCCCGCCGACAACGAGCGTAAAGATGATCTGATCTGATGATACAACGTAAGCAAACAGTATTCCTGTTGTTGGCATTGGCAGCCATCATTGTCTGTCTCTGCCTGCCGTTGGGAGCCATCGAACCTAAGGGTATGGGCGTTCCGGCGCTGTTCTATAACATCGGGCTTTACGCCAACGGTGGCTATCAGGTCCATCCGCTGCTCTTCGTCGACTTGGTCATCACGGGTGCGCTGACACTGGTTTGCGTCCCGCTGTTCAAGAAACGCAAGATGCAGATGAAGATCTGTGTGGCGAATATCGTGCTGAGTTTGGTGTGGTATGGCTATTATGCTTTCTGTGTCCTGCACCTTTTCAAGGATATGGGCACGTTCCATCCTCGCTTTGCCGGCTGCCTGCCATTGGTGGCACTGATCCTTTTTGTCCTGGCCTACCGTGGCATCAAGGCTGATGAGGAACTGGTGCGCTCGATGGACAGAATCCGATAAGAGACTACACCTTATTATATAGGGAGTCTCTCCACTGATACACGATACATCAACATAGCCCTTGCTACGCCCTTAGTGTAGCAAGGGTTTTTCTTTTCACACCGAGAAAGAAAAAAGCGCTGATTGTTTTCTCATTCGCTGATAATTTAGTATCTTTGCGCTAAGATTACACAACAGAGAGATGAGTACTCAAGATATGGCTCACAAGTTGACGGAAACAGTAGAGGAGCTCTCTGAGCCGAGCTCGCTCAAGGGACTGTTTCATCAACACAAGGATGGATATCCTTTGCCTTCAAGCACGGCGCTTGAAGAGATTATCCAGTTGGCACGCGCCATCCTCTTTCCCGGCTATTTTGGAAAGTCACAGGTCAACGTCAAGACTATCAAATATCAGATTGGTGTCAACGTGGAACGGCTGCAAAAGTTGCTCTCCGAGCAAATACTGGCTGGAATGTGTTTCGCCGACAGCGACGAGAACGCTGAGGAGAAGCCTGCCGCTGACAGCTGCATCCTCAAAGACTTGAAAACACTCAAGCAGGAGTCCAAGGAGATGGCGACGGAACTCATCAGCCGTCTGCCCGCTGTGCGCCGCATCCTCGCCACCGACGTGGTGGCCGCCTACAATGGTGATCCCGCTGCGACGAGCATGGCGGAGATACTGGCTTGCTACCCTGTCATCAAGACGCTGACGATCTTCCGTGTCGCTCACGAGCTGTTTACGATGGGCGTGCCTTTGATTCCTCGCATGATGACAGAGATGGCCCACTCCGAGACCGGCATGGACATCCATCCTGGAGCTACCATTGGTCCCTCGTTCACCATCGACCACGGTACGGGTGTCGTCATCGGCGAGACTTGTATCATCGGCAAGAACGTCAAACTCTATCAGGGCGTGACACTCGGTGCCAAGAGCTTTCCCCTCGACGAGCACGGCAATCCTATCAAGGGCATCCCGCGCCACCCGATCATCGAGGACGACGTGGTTATCTATGCCAACGCCACCGTGCTCGGCCGCGTGACCATCGGCAAAGGTTGTGTCGTGGGAGCCAATACGTGGGTGATGGACGACATGGCACCACAAACCAAGATTTACAACAAGAACAAATAACCGACATTTATATAACATTTATATTTATTTTTAGCTAAAATGGAATTCGAACTCATCGCCAAGACATTCATGGGCTTGGAGCCCGTCCTGGCACAGGAGCTGACCCAACTGGGTGCTAACAACGTGCAAATCGGCCGCCGTATGGTATCATTCACCGGTGACAAGGAAATGATGTACCGCGCCAACTTCCAACTGCACACTGCCATCCGCATCCTGAAACCTATAAAACACTTCAAAGCCCGCTCGGCCGAGGACGTCTATGCCGAGGTGCAGAAAATCGACTGGAGCCAATATATCCTTGAAGGAAAGACTTTCTCGGTGGACACCGTCGTATACTCCGATGACTTCCGCAACTCGCGCTTCGTCACCTACAAGGTCAAAGACGCCATCGTGGACCAGTTCCGCGAGAAAACCGGCAAGCGCCCAAACATCTCAGTGGCCAATCCCGATATCCGTCTCCACATACACATTGCCAACGACGATGCCACTATCGCGCTCGACTCCAGCGGTGAGAGCCTGCACCGCAGAGGCTATCGCCAGGAGAGCGTAGAGGCTCCGCTTAATGAGGTGCTGGCTGCCGGCATGATCCTGATGACGGGATGGAAGGGCGACTGCGACTTCATCGACCCGATGTGCGGTTCCGGTACTATCCTCATCGAGGCTGCCCTCATCGCCCGCAACATCTCGCCGGGTGTCTTCCGCAAGGAGTTTGCCTTTGAGAAATGGCCCGACTTCGACCAGAACCTCTTCGACGAGATCTATAACGACGACTCTCAGGAGCGCGAGTTCCCGCATCATATCTATGGCTACGACATCGACATGAAGGCTGTCAACACGGCACGACTGAACGTCAAGGCCGCCGGACTGTCGAAGGATATCACCGTGGAGCAGCAGGACTTCAAGAATTTCAAGAAGCCAGAGCAGAAGAGCATCATCGTCACAAATCCGCCTTATGGTGAGCGTATCTCCACGCCGAACCTCTTAGGAACTTATCGCATGATCGGTGAGAGACTGAAGAATGCCTTCGGCGGCAACGAAGCCTGGATCCTCAGCTACCGCGAGGAGTGCTTTGAGCAGATCGGGCTGAAGCCAAGTCTGAAGATACCTCTTTATAATGGAAGCCTGGAATGTGAGTTCCGCAAATACGTACTCTTCGACGGTAAGATGAAGGACTTCCGATCAGAGGGCGGCATCGTCAAGACCGATGAGGAGAAGCGCGAGATGGCACAGAAGCACCGTTTCAAGAAGAACCGCGAGTTTAAGCAGCGCCTTGAAGAGGAGGAGTCCAACGAGGAGGGCGACATCCGCTCATTTAAGTTCCACTCTTTCCAGGCTCCCGGCAGCCGTTCACCGCGCCGTTTCGGCGACGACAACTTCAAGGGTCGCAAGCGTGGCGGTGACGACTTCAAGGGTCGTCGCGATGATGACGACTTTAAGGGACGCCGTCGTGGCGATGATTTCAAGAACCGCCGCCGCGGTGATGACTTCCGCGGACACAGCGACCGTGGCAACCGCCGCGGCAGTGACAAGTTCGGAAAAAACAGACGTTTTGAAGATGAAGATTAAACAGATTACCTTAGGTGTTCTCTTGGCCATGACCACATTCACAGCAGGAGCACAACAGAAAACGGCAGACCTCAAGCAGTTCACGCTTGAGGATCTGAACTTCGGCGGAAAGAACTATCACCAGATGACCGCCAAGAACCGTTGGACGGCCTGGTGGGGTGACAAGCCCGTCAAGCTCGACGCGGAAGAGTGTGCCCTCATCGACCCGCAGACGGGAAAGGAGAAGCCGCTCTTCAAGCTCAGCGACATACAGAAGCAAGGTGGCGGAGAGGGCAAGAAGGTCCATTCTCTCTACTATGTTTCCTTCCCCTTTGCCGACAAGAGTTGGGCGCTGATCGACTACGGCAAGGGCCGCGCACTCTATGATTTCAAGGCCGGACGGCTGATCTGGACGCGAGAGATCGAGGGTCCGGTGGTCTCCAGTGACTACTGTCCCACGACCGAGTGCACAGCCTACGTCAGCAATCATCAGCTCTGTGTGCTCGACGGGAAAGGCAAGACGCTGACGCTCACCAACGACGGCTCGCGCAACATCGTCTACGGACAGAGCGTCCACCGCGACGAGTTCGGTTGGAACAAAGGCACCTTCTGGAGTCCCGACGGCACAAAACTGCTCTTCACACGCATGGACCAGAGTATGGTCACCGACTTCCCGTTGGTCACGATACCTGCTGCCAGCGAAAGCTTGGAGAAAGGCAAGCCGGGTGTCATCGCCACACCGGCACCGGAGAAATATCCGATGGCGGGTCAGAAGATGCACAAAGTGACGTTTGGCATCTATGATCTGAAGAAGGGGACGACCATCTATCTCAAGGCCGGGGATCCTACAGACCGCTATTTCACCAATCCGGCATGGAGTCCCGACGGCAAGACCATCTATCTCTTTGAACTCAACCGCGACCAGAACGACTGCCGACTCGTGAGCTACGACGCAGTCACAGGCGAGAAGAAAGCTGAACTCTACCGCGAGACTGATGACAAATATGTGGAGCCTCTCCATCCGATCGTCTTCCTGCCCTGGGACAACGACAAGTTTATCATGCAGAGCCAAAAGGACGGCTACAACCATCTATACCTCTTTAATAAGGAGGGCAAGCAACTCCGCCAGCTCACTAAAGGTTCCTGGGTGGTGATGGACATGCTTGGCTTCAACACCAAACTCAAGTCCATCGTCTACGCTTCTAATGAATGCAGTCCCATCCAGCGCAACACATGGATGGTCAGCGTGAAGGATGGCAAGCGTACGCTGCTCGACAACGGCAAAGGATGGCACAATGCCTCACTGAGCGAAAGCGGTCTGATGATCGTAGACAACTACCAGGAGCCAACCGTTCCCCGCAATATCGACCTTGTCAACGTGGCCACAAAGAAAGCCGTGCGCTGGTTCACGGCTCCCGATCCATGGAAGGGCTACGCCGTGCCTGAGTATCGCTGCGGCACCATCAAGGCTGCTGACGGCAAGACCGACCTCTATTATCGCATGGTACTGCCCGTTGGCTTTGACAAGAACAAGAAATATCCGACCATCGTCTACGTCTACGGTGGTCCTCACGCCCACAATGTCGATGCTCGCTGGCACTATTGCAGCCGCGGCTGGGAAACCTACATGGCACAGAAAGGCTATCTGCTTTTCATCCTCGACAACCGTGGCAGCGAGAACCGCGGCAAGGCTTTTGAGCAAGTCACCTTCCGCCATCTCGGCGACCACGAGGTGGAAGACCAGATGGAGGGCGTGAAGTATCTCAAGAGTCTGAGCTATGTCGACAGCACCCGTATGGGTGTACACGGCTGGAGTTTCGGCGGATTTATGACCATCAACATGATGACCACGCATCCCGAGGTCTTCAAGGTGGGTGTCGCCGGTGGACCCGTCATCGACTGGAAATGGTACGAGGTGATGTACGGTGAGCGTTATATGGACACGCCGCAGACCAATCCTGAAGGATATGCTCACTCAAGTCTGCTGCCCAAAGCCAAGAATCTCAAAGGTAAGCTGCAGATCATCATCGGTCTCAATGACCCAGTGGTGGTACCACAACATGCGCTGACCTTCATCAAGCAGTGCATCCAGGACGGCACACAGCCCGACTTCTTTGTCTATCCCGGTGAGCCGCACAATATGCGGGGACATCAGTCCACGCATCTCCATGAGCGCATCTCGCAGTATTTCGATGACTATCTGAAATGAAAATACAGATTGCTTTATATCGTATTTTAGGCTTGAGGCTCCTGCCGCTGCTGATTGCTTTGTTGCTCCCCTTGCAGATGTGGGGGGAGGACATCAAGGCTCAGCTTATGGCGCTGCCCGGCATCTCAAAGGTTGAAGAGCTGAAGAGCAGCAAGTACGACCATAAATATCTGATGAACATCCGCCAATGGATCGACCCCAACGACACCACGGTGGGGGCATTCCAGCAGCGGGTCATCGTCTGTCATGCGGGCTTCGACCGGCCTACGGTACTTGTCACAGAGGGCTACAACTGCAACTACGCACTCAAGGAAGGCTATGCCGAGGAGCTGTCCAAGCTCTTCGATGCCAACCTCATCTTCGTGGAGTATCGCTATTTCGCCGCTTCCACGCCACAGCCCTGCAACTGGCGCTATCTCACTGTGGAGAACTCTCTGGCCGACTTGCACCATGTCAACGCTACGTTCCACCGCCTTTATCAGGGCAAGTGGATGGCTACGGGCATCAGCAAAGGCGGACAGACCTGCCTGTTCTACCGTGTGTTCTATCCCAATGATGTGAATATCTCGGTGCCTTATGTGGCTCCCCTCAACCGCAGTGTGGAGGACGGGCGCCACGAGCCCTTCCTGCGCGACCAAGTAGGAACGGCAAAGGAGCGACAGCGGGTCTTGGCGTTTCAGCAGACGGTGCTACAGCGTCGCAATGCGCTGATGCCGCTCTTCAAGGACTATGTCACGAAAAACGGACTTACTTTCCGGGCTCCGCTCAACGAGATCTATGACCTCTGCGTTTTGGAGTACGCTTTTGCCCTGTGGCAATGGGGCACACCAGTGAGCAGCATCCCTGCTTCGACGGCCAGCGACGAAACGCTTTTCAATCATCTGATACGTATCAGCAATCCCGGCTACTTCTCCATCCAGTCGAGCGATTTGTCCTTCAATGTGCAGGCGGCCAAGCAGTTGGGCTATTATGGTTACGACGTGAAGCCGCTGCGCAAATGGCTCTCTGTCAAGACCACAAAGGACTATCTCCGTCGCATCATGCTGCCGGACAGCCTACGCAACGAGCCCTTCAACGCCACTCTCTACCACAAGACGATGGCGTTTCTACGTCACCACGACCCAAAGATGATCTTCATCTATGGCGGTCTCGACCCTTGGGGCAGTTCCGGTGTGGCTAAACTCGACTTCTTACAGAACAAGCGCTACATCCATGTCTTTGTCCTGCCACGCGGCAGCCATGCCACCCGCATCGCCTCTTTTCCCGAGATTGAGCGCAACGAGATCGTGGACATCATTCGGCAATGGCTCGATGAAGGTGAGGAAAAGAAATAGAGGTGAAGTCTGCCGTCGACAGTCGCTTAGCGATAGTCTCTCATCCAGGCATACACCTTATTATATATATAACGCAAAAAAGAAATCAAAGATAACTCTACAACTCATCATCTCATGAAAATTCTATTGTTAGGAAGTGGCGGCCGCGAGCACGCCCTGGCATGGAAAATTGCCCAAAGCCCCAAATGCTCACAACTCTTCATTGCCCCGGGAAATGCCGGAACGAGCAATGTGGGAGAGAATGTAGCAATCGGTGTCAATGACTTCGATGCTTTGAAAGACTTTGCTGTGGACAAAGCCATCGACATGGTTGTAGTCGGACCAGAGGATCCTTTGGTGCGCGGTGTCTATGATGCTTTCAAGAGCGACAGCCGCACTGCTTCCATCCCCGTGATCGGACCGAGCAAGCAGGGTGCTGTTCTTGAGGGCAGCAAGGACTTTGCCAAGGGCTTTATGAAGCGTCACAACATCCCCACCGCTGCTTACGAGACCTTCGACGGTACTACTGTGGAGGAGGGTATCCGGTTCCTGGAGACGCTCCAGCCACCCTATGTGCTGAAAGCCGACGGACTGGCAGCCGGCAAAGGAGTGCTGATTGTGCCGACACTCGCCGAGGCCAAGAAGGAGTTCCGTGAGATGCTCGGCGGCATGTTCGGCAATGCTTCCGCTAAGGTTGTCATTGAAGAGTTCCTCAGCGGCATCGAGTGCTCTGTCTTTGTCTTGACAGATGGCAAACACTATCAGATACTTCCCGAGGCCAAAGACTACAAGCGTATCGGTGAGCACGACACGGGACTAAACACCGGCGGCATGGGCAGCGTATCACCGGTGCCGTTTGCTGACAAGGAATGGGTGCAGAAAGTCGAGGACCGCATCATCCGTCCTACGGTTGAAGGCTTGGCAGAAGAGGGCATCGACTACAAGGGCTTTATCTTCTTCGGACTGATCAATGTCAAGGGCGAACCCATGGTGATCGAATACAACTGCCGTATGGGTGACCCGGAGACCGAGACGGTGATGCTGCGCTTGAAGAGCGACATCGTGGACCTCTTTGAAGGTGTGGCCAACGGCGACCTCGATCAGCACCCGGTAGAAATGGATCCCCGTGCTGCCGTTTGCGTGATGCTCGTCAGTGGAGGCTATCCGCAGGCTTACAAGAAAGGCTATCCGATCACTGGTATCGACAAGGTTGAGGACAGCATCGTCTTCCATTCCGGTACGGCAATGAAGGACGGACAGGTTGTCACCAACGGCGGACGCGTCATAGCTGTGTCGTCTTATGGACGCAACAAAGAGGAAGCATTGAAGAAGAGCTTCCAGGAAGCACAGAAGATACAGTTTGAAGGAAAGTATTTCCGCAGCGATATCGGGCAGGATCTTTAGCCCCCATTTTTCATCCCCAAGGGTAAAAGGCCACGGCGTGTCATCGCCCTTGGGGAAGAGAAGCTTTTGTTATCAACCACATGTCTTGCAGACATATATCCCATTCTTGCTTGACATGGGTGAGAATCTTTAGTTTGACAGGATGATAAGACGTTTACAAAACAGGATAGCAGAGAGTCGCATGGCATTGCCGGTGACGTTGATATATATGGCCGGCTTTATGGTCATACAGGTATTGTTGGGTCATGACACCTGGTTGCAGATGGCCTTATTAGGCATTTCTTCTCTTCTCATGGCTGAGCTCAACAATGCCAACGCCCTCATACGCGTCTACAGCCGCATGGTGTCGTGCTCTTTCATCGTAATGACAACAGCGGCCAGTTTCCTTCTGTCCTCTACCAATACCGGATGGACACAGATGGGGTTGATCGTCTTCTTTATTTTTCTGCTTCATGCCTATCAGGACGGACATGCCGCAGGATGGGTATTCTATGCCTTTGCGGCTCTGTCTTTGGCCAGTATCCCCTTTGTAAATATACTCTATCTCATACCACTTTTGTGGATTATCCTTGGTACAAACATCATGGCACTCACCCCGCGCACCTTCCTGTCCTCACTGCTGGGACTGATGGTGCCCTATTGGTTTATCGGTGCCTACGCCGTGGTCTTCCAGCATCTCGACTGGTTTGCCTTACATTTCCAGGCACTTGCTCAGCCCGGTCCACTGTTTGACCTCTCCATACTCAACGACCATCAGGCAATGACATTCATCTTTCTGATGATCATCACAGCCTTGGGCAGTATACACTTCTTGATTTATTCCTATCAGGACAAGATCCGCACACGCATGATCTATGAGATGTTTATCACCCTAAGCATCTCCTGCATGGCACTGATGCTGGTCTTTCCATCCCTCTTCAATGGCTTCATGTCTTTGGCTATTGTCGTCATTGCGCCTCTGATCGGCCATTTCTTAGCTCTGACGCATTCACGACTCAGCAACATCACCTTTTTTGTCGTTATAACCGCCGCATTTGCGCTGACGGTTTACAACCTCTTATAATCACCACTTACACCTTATTATATATAGGAGACCGAGAGCTATGATGGACACACTGACACTGCTTCTGCAGCACTACGGCTATTGGGGCATGCTACTGGCCGCTTTTCTTGCCGGCAGTTTCTTTCCCTTCAGCAGTGAGGCGGTGATGCTTGGACTCTTAGCTGCCGGCTTGCATCCGATTCCCCTGGTCGTCTATGGCACCTTCGGAAACGTAGCTGGCTCCTTATTTAATTATGGTGTGGGTCGCTTGGGTCGCTTGGAGTGGATCGAGCGCTACCTGCACGTGAAGCGACGCGACATCGACAAGGCACAGCACTTTATGGCGGGACACGGTGCCTGGATGGGCTTTTTCGCATTTTTGCCTATCATCGGCTCTGCCATCACGATAGCCTTGGGACTAATGCGCGCCAATTTCTTCATCAGTCTGCTCAGTATCGCGATTGGTAAGTTACTGAGATATGTCATTCTGATGGCCGGTGTGACGGCTATCTTTTAACGTGTCAACTTGTAGAATGTTTGCCAAAAGATACGCTTTTGTATCAACATGAAATAAATATTCCATTAATTATAAAAATTATATTCATTTAGACGGCAGACGGGGCAGTCGCAGCTTATTGGGTGCCGGCTTACTTCCATTTCGAATAAAAGGAGTAATAGTCACGAAAGAAGATGACTATAGGAAGACGGAAAGACAAGAATTCAGTACATGTATCATCTGTTTTAATTCAAGGATATTCATGTAAAAGGAAAACAAGCTAAAGCTCCGCTTCCTTATCTTCCCTTTGCAACTTCGATGTAGTCGATGTCGGGCATCCAGCTCTTGGCGTTGGAGAGGCGAATCTCGTTGTAGCCCTTCTTGAGATGAACGGTGATGGGAGCTGTTGTCTTCACCGTGGAAGCACTGCCGGAGTTGACGGTGAGCGTCTTCACGCGTTTGCAATTCACTTCCACATCGACGTTGCGGTCTTCGCCACTGAGATAAGCGATGGTGAGACGGTAGTCGCCGCCACGCTGACTGTAGACCTTGCGGAAGCGCAGGTCGTTCTTCTCGCTGCAGCCGAGCCATGAAGCCTTGAAGTGTCCGCTGAGTCCGTCGGCAGTTTGGTAGATACCCGTCTTAAGCGCCTGGTTGTTGTAGATCTCCTGATAGTCGCTGATATAGGCCGTCTCAGCCTCATAGCGCGTTTGCTCCAGTCGCATCCGGCCTTGCAAACGATAGATGCGGCAACCATGGGCAGGCACGTCGACGGAACAGGAAGTGTTGAAGCATCCGAGGTCTTTCTGCTCAAACAGGTCGCGCATGTTCACCCGTCCGCCTAAACAGAGATCGCGGAAATCCACTTTGACCTGACGCGCTGCGTCCGACGGGTTATAGACCACGAGCACCCGATGGGTACCCTGCGCACGGTCGACATCACGCACGAGCACGTAGCAACCGTTGACATACTTGACTACATAGGCCTGCTCACCAACGGGATCCTGATTGATGGCGATGAGATCACGGTTGGTCAGGAGCTTCAGCGTGTTGTCCTTGATGCGTGTCATGTCGCAACCGATGAGCAGCGGCGAGTTCATCGCGCACCACATACCGAAGTGTGTCTTGTCCTCTTCAGCACTCATACTGCGCCCCACCTCAAGCATATCCATGTCGTTGTAGTGACCACGGTGGCTGTATGCAGCGAGCGGCAGGTTCTCGCCGATGATGCGTCGCACCGATCTCCAAGCGTCGGCGATGTCGGTGGTCGTGCGCCAAGAGGTCGCCACGTCGCTCACCCACGTGCCGGGATAGTTCCATCGGCACACGTTGAACCGCACCTCGCGCCCGGTATTCTTAATGGCCTTGCTGATGGCAGTATAGCGCTCCTGCTCGTTGAGTCCGAGCCGCTCGCTGTTCTGTCCGGCGTCGCCACCGCAGTAGTCGACCTTGATGAAGTCGAAGTGCAGATCCTTGAAGAAGTAGTCACAGTCCTGCTGGTCGTGCTCATAGAGTCCCGTGCCATCCTCCTGCTTCTCCCCGCCGTAGTATCCGGCGCAGGTGTTGTGTCCGGCATCGGAGTAGATGCCCGCCTTCAGTCCGAGCCCGTGGATATAGTCCACCACAGGTTTCAGCCCGCCTGGGAAACGGTCTTGGTTGATAATGAGCTGCCCCGTGGTCTTATCACGCCCACCCTGAAAGCCGTCGTCGATATTGACGTAGGTATATCCCGCAGCCTTCAAGCCTTTGTCGGCCATGGCCTTGGCCTGGCTTTCGATGAGTTGCGCATTGATCTTGGAGGCAAAGGTGTTCCACGAGCTCCATCCCATGGTGGGGCCGTCGTGCAGGGTCTGTGCCATGGAGGAAGCGACAAAGGCTGCCATGGCGGAGAGTAACAGTATTTTCTTCATAAGTTCTACTTTTGTTGCATGGAGATAGATCTCCAGACTGTAATCAGTAATAGTAATAGGTGTATATCTAAAGATTAGTGCCTATGTAGTTGTAAACATGATGTTTGACATCGTCATCGCAAATTTAAGCATTTATCTCCACATGACAAAGAAAACACGCGACGTTTTTCACAATCGGACGTTTATCTATGGTCGTTGCAACAAAAGTCTGTCAAAAGGAGAGAGACATCACTTTTCCCTGCTTCAACGATGAGAATGTCGCGGGAAAGCAGTACCTTTGCATAAAAAAGAAAAGAAGCATGATCAATACCAGTGCCTTTCAAGGCAAGAAAGCAGCTTACTACACGCTGGGCTGCAAGCTCAACTTCTCTGAAACCTCCACCTTTGGCAAGTTGCTCAGCGAAATGGGCGTCACGACCGCTCACGAGGGCGAGCACGCCGACATCTGTCTGATCAACACCTGCTCAGTGACCGAGGTGGCCGACCACAAATGCCGTCAGGCCATCCACCGTATGGTGCGCGAGAACCCCGATGCCTTTGTCGTGGTCACAGGATGCTATGCTCAGCTCGAGCCCGAGACGGTGAGTGCTATCGACGGCGTGGACCTCGTGCTCGGCTCCAATGAGAAAGCCAACCTCATACAGTACCTCTCCGACGCCTGGACTCAGCCGCGCGAGGGGCATCTACACGCCTTCCACCACGAGAAGACCAAGGACATCAAGACCTTCCAACCGTCGTGCTCACGCGGCAACCGCACCCGTTACTTCCTGAAAGTACAGGACGGATGCGACTATTTCTGCACTTACTGCACCATCCCCTACGCACGCGGCTTCTCGCGCAACCCCACCATTGCCTCGCTCGTGGAACAAGCCCGACAGGCTGCAAGCGAAGGCGGAAAGGAGATCGTACTCACCGGTGTGAACATCGGAGAGTTTGGCAAGACCACCGGCGAGACGTTCCTCGACCTGGCCAAAGCCCTCGACGGAGTAGAAGGAATCCAGCGCTACCGCATCAGCTCGCTGGAGCCTGACCTCATCGACGACAAGCTCATCGAGTACTGTGCACATTCGCGCGCCTTCATGCCGCATTTCCACATACCCTTGCAGAGCGGTAACGACGAGGTGCTCAAACTCATGCACCGCCGCTACACGCGCGATGTCTTCGCACATAAGATCAACCTTATCAAAGAGCTCATGCCCGACGCGTTCATCGGCGTCGACGTGATGGTGGGCTGTCGCGGCGAGCGGCCGGAATACTTCGAGGACTGCTACAATTTCCTCGACAGTCTGCCCGTGACACAGCTCCACGTCTTCCCCTATTCCGAACGACCCGGGACATCGGCCCTCGCCATCCCCTACGTGGTCAGCGACAAGGACAAGAAAGAACGGTCAAGACGGCTCTTGGAACTCTCCGACAAAAAGACGCACGACTTCTATGCACACTATATCGGACAGACACGGCCCGTGCTCTTCGAAAAAGCTCCCGCCGGACACGCCATGCACGGCTTCACTGACAACTACATCCGTGTCACTCTGCCCGCCAGTGAGGCTCGCGAGGAGTACGACAATGAGATCCTCAACGTGACACTCGGCGATTTCAGAAAGAGTGGAAAAGAAGATACGCTACTTGCGAAAGCCATCATAGCAAAATAAAACCGAAAAACAATGAAGACTGCTATCGTCATATTAAACTGGAACGGACGGAAGATGATGGAACGCTTCCTGCCCACTGTGCTGAAATACTCACGCAACGACGCTGAGGTGTGGGTGGCCGACAATGCCTCCACCGACAACTCGATGGAGATGCTCGCACAGAAGTTCCCGGAAGTGAAGACCTTGGTGCTCGACCGCAACTACGGCTTTGCCGACGGCTACAACCGTGCGCTGCGGCAGATAGAGGCTGACTACTATGTGCTGCTCAACTCCGACGTGGAGGTGACACACCACTGGCTCACGCCTCTGCAAGAGTATATGGACAGCCACGACGACGTGGCAGCCTGTCAGCCAAAACTGCTCAGCGAGGCCGACAAGGACAGTTTCGAGTATGCCGGTGCCTCCGGCGGCTTCCTCGACCGCTTTGGCTATCCGCTCTGCCGCGGCCGTGTCTTCGACACCGTGGAGCGCGACAACGGACAGTATGACTATAAGATGGATGTGCTCTGGGCTACGGGAGCCTGTCTGATGATACGTGCCAAAGACTATTGGGAGGCAGGAGCACTCGACGCACGCTTCTTTGCGCACAACGAGGAAATCGATCTCTGCTGGCGACTGCGGCAGCGTGGACGGCGCGTGGTGTGCATTCCCGAAAGCGAAGTTTACCATGTCGGCGGCGGCACTCTGCCGCAGGGCAACCCGATGAAGACTTTCCTCAACTTCCGCAACAACCTGACGATGCTCTACAAAAACCTCCCCGACGAGGAGCTGCAAACCGTAATGCACATGAGATGGATCCTGGATCACATCGCTGCCTTGGAAACACTGATCGTCAACCGCAATTGGCGCGACTTCATCGCTATCCTGCGGGCGCGTCGCGCTTTCTATAAATGGCGCCACGATTTCGACGCTGACCGTGAGGCTATCAGGATGAGCAGAAAGCTCACGACGGTGCCCGAACGCTTGCCGATCAGCATCGTATGGCAATACTATGTCAAGGGTAAGAAGACGTTCAGCGCTTTGACGAGCTCTCCTCATCAAACAGACGATTGAAAACCTCACGCAGACGGGGTTTGTCGGCGATGATGTCACGCACACGCTTGAGCTTTTCCTCATTGGGCGAATTGGGTATCCACAGGCGGATATAGCCACGGGCACTGTACTTCTCTTCCATGTGACGGTCGAAGCGCTGCCACTGCCACTCGCGGTCCTTATCGGGATCACGCTCTAAACCAAACTCCACGGCACGACGAAACACCACCTCAGGATCGAGGTCACGGTCGGCCTCGGCGACAATCTTTCCGTAGATGCTCCGAGGCTCGTGTGAGGCAGAGGCACGATGATCCTCCACTGCTTCCCTCATGATGGTGATTTGCTCGGGCGAGAACCACTTCTTCAGACGGGCATCGGCCGCGAGGATCTTGCCGCCGGTGATATGATGGATGGCGCGCGGACCGCTCATGCCAAGGTCATGATAGGCAGCTATGGCGTACACCATATTGATATCAGCACCCGTGCGCCGTGCCAGCTCCAAAGAGTTGGCAATGACACGCTGCACATGGCTCAGACCATGGGAGCGACCAAAGGCTGTATAGCGAGGCAGAATGCTCGTTTCGACAAATGACATCAAGTCGAGATTTACTTCCATAGGATATGATTCGTTTATCTTGCTCTTTCATCTGTAAAGATAGCAAAAAGATTTGAGATGACAAAATATTACGGACAATAATAGCTAAACAGACGCGAAATGAATATGGATAACAAAGGAGAACTGTTTCCCGTCGTTGATGAGGGCGGACACGTGATCGGGAAAATCACACGCGGAAAAGCACACGACGGCTGCAAGGTGCTCCACCCGGTGGTGCACCTGCATGTCTTCAACAGCCGTGGCGACCTCTACCTGCAGCAGCGACCTCACTGGAAAGACATTCAGCCCGACAAATGGGACACGGCATGCGGTGGGCATGTCGACTACGGCGAGACCGTGGAGCAGGCGTTGCACCGTGAGGTTAGTGAGGAACTCGGCATCACCGAATACTCGCCACACTTTGTCAAGCACTATGTCTTTGAGAGCCAGCGCGAGAAGGAACTGGTGTGGGTCTTCACAACGGTCTACGATGGCAAGGTATGCCCAAGCAAAGATGAGCTCGCCGGGGGCCGCTTCTGGAGTCCCGAAGAGATTAAGGCCAACATGGGAAAGGGTATCTTCACTCCCAACTTCGAGAACGAATACCGAGAAGTGATCATGCCACAGAAAAGAGAATAGCAGGCACCTTGTCTTATGGAAACATACGTCGCCTTGACAGGCTAACCCTCAGCTATGCGAAATAAAAGATAAAACCGAATATTGAGAATAATAAATGGTTGATTCGATATTGATACCAAATAATATTCTCAACATTCGGTTTTATTCTTTATTCCATCGAAGATGAAGCATTAAAAGCCCAAACGCATAATGCGTTTCTTTTAAGCAGTAGAACGTATTTTATTCCGTGCTTAAGGTCATTCTGCCTACAGCACTGCTGACGCTACGAAGCAACCTTTGAACTGTTCCTCCACTCCTTGCGGTATCTCACGGAAGATACCGAAAAGGGCACTGCCGCTGCCACTCATCTGAGCATAGAGCGCTCCCATGTCGTAGAGGCTCTGCTTGATACGCGCCAACTCGGGATGTGCCTTGAAGACAGGACCCTCGAAGTCGTTGGTCAGTTCGTCACGCCATGTGGAAATCGGCTGACGCACGATCTCGCGGCAAGACTTGCGGGGCATGTGACAAACGATCTGTGCATAGGCCTCACGTGTCGACACTGCCACGTCGGGCTTCACCACCACGATCGAATAGCCGTGGAGATTGCCCTTAGGGCCATCGGCTGGCTCAAGGATCTCGCCACGTCCGGTAGCATACGACGGTTCGGCAGTAATAAAAAACGCACAGTCGGAACCCAACTTGGCAGCATAGCGCTCCATCTCGGCAATGCCGATGTTCAGCCGGAAGCGCTCGTCGAGCAGACGAATCATGAAGGCGCCATCAGAGCTGCCCCCGCCCAGTCCTGCTTGCGAGGGGATGCGCTTGAAAAGATGGGCATGAATAGGCGGAAGTTCAAAGTCGGCGGCAAGAAGGTCGTAGGCCTTCACTACGAGGTTGCTACGCTCGTCACAGTCCACGGCATTGCCCGTCACCTTCAGATCGCAAGGATGATCTGAGGGAAAAGCGGGATCCATGTGTTTGATCTCCAAAGCGTCGGTGAGCGGAATGGGGTAAAACACGGTCTGTATGTCGTGGTAGCCATCAGGCCGCTCGGCGACAATATTCAATCCAAGATTGATCTTGGCACAAGGAAAGGTCAGCATAGTATGATGTATTTAAAGTTATCTTCGGCGAAAGCCACGGACAGTTAATTGTTTTGGAACTGCTTGATGCGCTGCTCTTCCGACAGTTTGCAGACCAGCAAAGTGTCGTCATGCTCAGCGACGATATATCCGTCAAGACCTTGCAGGATCACCTTCTTCTCCTGAGTTGTGTGCACGACACAGTTGCGGCACTCAAAGGTGTGGATGTTCTTGCCGATGAGTCCGTTGCCGTACATGTCGCGCTGGCTCTGCAACAGCAGTGAGCCCCACGTGCCAAGATCGCTCCAACCAAAGTCTGCCGGGAAGACAAAGATCTCCTCTGCATTCTCCATCACGGCGTAATCGATGGAGATATTGTCGCAATCGGGATACACCTTATTAATAGTCTCCTGCTCTTGCGGCGTGCCCATGACATTCTGTATGCGCTCAAAGATGTTGTTGATGCGGGGGGCATACACGCGCAGAGCGTTGACAATCGTCTCCACACTCCATACAAAGATACCGGCATTCCAGAAAAAGTTATGCTCGCTGATATAGTGCTTGGCAGTTTCCAAGTCAGGCTTTTCCTTGAACTGGTCGACACGATAAATCTCGCGGTTGCGCGGTGAATTGGAGGTGAGGTCAGCCTGGATATAGCCGTAGCCGGTCTCAGGGCGTGTTGGCTTCATGCCCAAAGTCACGACAGCATCTGTCTCGCCGGCGAACTTCAGGCAAGAAGTGATGACACGACGGAACTCATCGACGTTGGTGACGATATGATCAGATGGCGAGACGACGACATTGGCCTTCGGGTCGGTCATCTTGATGCGCCAACTGACATAGGCGATGCAGGGTGCTGTGTTTCTGCGGCACGGTTCTTGCAGGATATGATCAACGGGCACATCGGGCAACTGCTCGTGAACCAAGTCGGCGTAGTGTGCGTTGGTGACAATCCAAACGTTCTCTATCGGGCAGACGCCGCGGAAACGGTCTAATGTCATCTGTATCAACGTACGCCCCACACCTAACACATCGATGAACTGCTTGGGGCGTTCTTCGGTACTCATCGGCCAGAAACGGCTGCCGATGCCGCCTGCCATGATGACAAGATGATTATTTTGTTGGGCCATATATTGAAATAGGTTATCTATGCGTTATATATAATAAGGTATCACTAAAAGAAGAATTGAACCATGACACAACACATCATTGTTCTTTGCGTCGTCGCTCTGTGCGTCGCCTATGTCGTTTACCGTATCGTCTATGCTGTCCGCAATGCCCACGGCCGTTGCTACGGCTGTCAGCTGAAGGACGTTTGCAACAAATACGGCAACGGCAAAAAAGCTATTTCACCACGGCAAAGTAGACCAGGTCGTGGTCAGTCAGATTCTCCATGTAGTGACTATGTCCCTCGGGGCAATAATGGCACTGTCCGGCGCGGCACTCCTCTACATGATCATCGTAGTGGAAAGTAGCGATGCCGCTGATAACAAAAACTATCTCGCAGTTGCCTTCATGGACATGCAATCCTGAAGATGCTCCCGGGCGAAGCGTAGAGTACATGATCTTTGCCTTGCCATCATCGTAGTTGCGTGTGTCGAGTCTTCCTTTCCCACCTTTGAAGCCATCGATATGTACTTCGGGTATCTTGTCGAAATCAATAATCATAATGCTTTTCTGTTTTTGATTCTTTATTTAGTCACAAAGTTAACAAAAAAAGCATAACTATAAAACTTTTCCCTAAGAAAAAGACTTTTTCGTGCAAAAAAACTACTGTGTAACGGTCGCGTTGCACATGTTCCACATCATCTTCAACCCTGATATGGCGTTGTGTAACGGCGGCTGTAGAGCTCGTTATTCCTTACCTATAACCTAAATTATACCTTATATTGATATTTTTACGAGAAAAATAGAAAATTGTAGTGGCTTCGCAACAGTATTATGGAAATTTTTGCTTAATTTTGCAGTGAATTCGTTAAGCAGGGGGTTAACCCTAAGGTATTAATTATTCATTATTAAAGGTATGCAAAGAAGATTGCATTTTATGCTCATCATGCTTCTGTTGATGATTTCATCAACCATGATGGCACAGGTCACCACTTCTGGCCTAAACGGTAAGGTGGCGGCTGGTGGTGAAAACGTCATCGGTGCTACGATCACCGCCATCCACGAACCTTCAGGTACACGCTACAACGCTGTCACCAATGAAAGCGGACGCTTTACCATCCAGGGTATGCGTGTCGGCGGACCCTACAAGGTCACCGTCAACTACATCGGCTACAAGGATGAGGTCATCGACAACATCCAGCTGTCCTTGGGACAGCCTCGTACGCTGAACATCGACCTTAAGGAGGATGCGCAGCAAATCGGTGAGGTCACCGTACTCGGCAAGAGCGGACGTAACAGTGGTGGCGCTGCTGCCAACTTCAACCAGCAGCGCATTGAGAACACTCCAACCATCAGCCGCGATATCTACGATGTGGCTAAGTTGTCTCCATTGGTGTCCAATTCACGTCTTGGCGGTGTTTCCATCTCTGGTATCAACAACCGTTACAACTCTTTCCAGATTGACGGTACGGTGAGCAACGATGTCTTCGGACTTGCCGGCAGCGGTACCAACGGTGGTCAGACAGGTGCCAACCCTATCTCCATGGACGCTATTCAGGAGCTGCAGGTAAGCGTCGCTCCGTTTGATGTCCGTCAGAGCGGTTTCACAGGCGGTGCCATTAATGCCATCACCAAGAGCGGTACCAACCAATTCCACGGCAGTGCTTACATGTACTACACCAATCAGGACATGTACAGCAAGTACAACCGCCTGCAAGACTATGCTGAGGACAAACTCTCACAGCGTTCTACCAAGACCTACGGTGCTACCTTCGGTGGCCCGATCGTGAAGGATAAGCTCTTCTTCTTCGCCAGCGCAGAGTATAAGAAGACAGAAGCTCCTGCTACTATCTACCCAGGATATATCAACAAATATGTCACTGAAGCTACACTGAAGCAGATTGCTGACAAATACTACGACTTGACCGGCATTCAGGAATCTTATGGCAAAGGTGAGCTCGGCACTAAGTCCTTTGGTCTCTTGGCCCGTTTGGACTGGAACATCGACGTGAACAACCACTTGGCTTTCCGCTATCAGCACAACGACTCTTACGATGACAAGGACGGACTGAACAGCAAAACTTATACTTTCAGCAACTCCAGCTATCGCATGAACAACAAGACCAACTCGTTCGTAGCTGAGTTGAACTCTCATATCAGTCCCGTACTCTACAACGAGGCACGTGTATCCGCCAGCTTCATCCGTGACAGCCGCGATGTGCCCTACATGGGTCCATGTGTGCAGATCGGTAGCGTTGCCGGTGGTGACGGTACTTCCATGAACACTGTCAACATCGGTACTGAATTCAGCAGTGCTGCCAACTACCTCAATCAGGATATTTGGACAGCAGAGGACAACCTCTCTTGGTACAAAGGCAACCACACTATCACCTTCGGTACACATAATGAGTTCTATAAGATGAAGAACCTCTTCATCCAGGGTGCAAACGGTGCGTGGTACTACAATGATCTCGAGACCTTCCTCGCTGATACCCCTTACAAGTTCGTATATAAGTACACTGATCCTGAACTGACCGGCGGTGACACCAAGTGGGCTCCTACCATGAAGTTCGGACTCTTTGGTCTGTATGCACAGGACAAGTGGGATATCACTCCGCTGTTCAATGTTACCTATGGCGTGCGCTTTGATCTCAACGCCACATTGAACTCTCCGACAACAAACGAAGCCTTCAACACCTTCGCTGCTGATCACAACCTCGGCGTAGAGGTGGGCAAGATGCCAAGTGCTAAGCTTCTCGTCTCTCCCCGTGTAGGTTTCAACTGGTACACAGATGCCAGCCATCGTACATTGCTCCGTGGCGGTGTCGGTATCTTCTCCGGCCGTGCTCCTTATGTATGGCTCTCCAACGCTTTCGTCAACAACGGCATTGAGGCCAAGGGCACAACCATCAACACTAAGAACAATACTGCTCCTTCTCTCGGCAAGTATGCCAAGGATCCTTTAGGGGCTGCCAAGACGTCTGCTGGTCAGGCTCCTGATATCGTGACTGTGGCTAAGAACTTCCGCTTCCCGCAGGTGCTCCGTGCCAACCTCGCCCTGGAGCAGATGCTTCCAGGTGACGTGAAGATGACCCTCGAGGGCTTGTACTCTAAGAACCTCAACAATGTGTTCTTCGAGAACCTCGCTTATAAGGATAATGGCGAAAAGGTCTATGCCGTTCCTGGTGTAGAGGCTTCTGCCGTCACTTCTTACAGCAAGATTGAAAAGAACCTGCCTTACTACAGCATCATCAACCTGAGAAATACCAATAAGGGCTATTCTTATAATGTGTCTGTCAAGGCAGAGAAGTCCTTCGACTTCGGTCTGGATGTAATGGCAAGCTATATCTTCGGTCACTCTTACAGTGTCAACGACGGTACGTCTTCTGTAGCTTACTCTAACTGGAAGTACAACTACAGCCGCAACACCAACGACAAGAACGAGATGAGCTGGTCGAAGTTCGACATTCCTCATCAGGTGCGCATTCAGGTTTCTTACAACTCTCCTAAATACTGGAACGGTTGGATGAACACCGAGGTGGCCATCAACTACAATGGTTTCAGCGGTGGACGCTACTCGTTGACGATGAACGAGAAGGCCGACTACAACAATGATGGCTTCAAAGGCAACAACCTGCTCTACATCCCGACAAAGGATGAGCTGGCAAAGATGAACTTCACCAGCACAAAGAACATGACTGCCGAGCAGAGCCGTGAGGCTTTCGAAAAGTGGATTGAGGAAGACGACTATGCCAAGAACCATCGTGGTGAGTATGCTAAGCGTAACTCCAACCTCTCTCCTTGGGAAAACGAGGTTGACCTCCACGTTGCTCAGAACATCTACAACATCAAGGGTATCGGCAAGTTCCAGATTACTTTCGACGTGATGAACTTCGCCAACATGCTCAACAAACACTGGGGCGCTCACTACGGCAATGCTTACAACCTCAGCCCGCTGACGCTGACAACTATTAAGGACGGTGCCGGTGTCTACCAGTTCAACACCAACAGCAAGCCTGTGGCAAGCGACACTGGCAGCCGTTGGCACGCACAGATTGGCTTCCGCCTCGAGTTCTAATGATGTAGACATTAGTCTTACATATATATTAATAAGGAGTATGGTTTTCCATACTCCTTTTTTATATTTCAGCCCCATCGCCAAAAGCGTAGACGCTAATAATATTAGATTTGTTTTGCAGTTTGGAATAAAGTTCGTATATTTGCCTTATCATTAATACACAACACAGGAGGTAATATATGGCATTAGCAATTTCTTCAATTCCAGTACTTACTGGACAAGCAGCAAAAGACTTTGAACTTCAAGCTCAAAGAACTTATGCAGAACATATAAATAGCAGTGAGGTTGAAAAAGCAAAAATCAATTCTCGCTATGAGAAAGGTATGCAATTAGTAAGAGATATACTAAATAATTCAGATTTATCCAAAGAATGAGTTATCTTTCCGAAAATTGCAAGTTTTCCATTTTACGATCTTCAGAAGATATAAAAGGCTTTTCTTGTGGAGATACGGATCTTGATGAATTCTTTTCTAATGATTGCTTTGGCTACTCACGGCAATTATTAGGAAAGACTTATTGTTACAAACTTAAGAGTGACAAGAAAGTAATCTGTGCTTTCACCCTTTCTAACGCGAGTATCAGAGTAGATGACTTGCCCAATGCAAGAAAGAAGAAGATAGAAGCAGATATTCCTCATCAGAAATCTCTCAAAGACTATCCCGCCGTCTTAATTGGACGTTTAGGAGTCTCTGAGAAGTATAAAGGGCTCCATATAGGAAGTGACACTATAGAATTCATCAAGTACTGGTTTATAGATCCTTTTAACAAAACAGGATGCCGGTTTGTTATAGTTGATGCCTATAATAGTCCACAAACTATAAGCTTCTATATTAACAATGGATTTAAAGTGGTTTTCAGTTCAGAAGAACAAGAAAAAGAATATAGGCATATAAAAGAAGCTATAGCATTAAAAACTCGCTTAATGTATTTTGATCTCTTCTCTTTAACCAAGCTCTAAACAACATAATGAATACTTTAAGCATCATTATCGGACTGTTGATAGGTATCGTCATCGGGTATCTTGTGGCGCACAGCAAGAATGCGGCAGCGGAGACACGCGCAGCGATGCTGACACAACAAATCGCGAAACTGGAAGAAGACATAAACAAGCAGAAGGAAGAACTGCAAGCCAACTACCAGCGGCAGTTGCAGGATCAGCGACAACAACAGGCAGAGCAGCAGCAGACTATGCGACAGCAACAGGCTGAGCAACTGCAAACACTTCGCCAACAACAGACGGAACAGTTGCAGTCCCTGCGACAGCAGCAGAGCGAACAGCTGCAATCCTTGAAGCAACAGCAGGCGGAACAACTGCAAACCATGCGGCAGCAACAGGCCGACCAGCTGCAACAGCAGTCCTCTCTCCTCAAAGAGCAGATCAACACGGCATCGGAAGAGATCCTCAAACGTCGGGCTGCCGACCTCAACAGTGTCAACCAGCAACAGATGTCGGCACTGCTCAATCCGCTCCATGAGAATCTGAAGCTGATGAAGGAAGCTGTGGAGAAGAGCGACCATGACCAGACTGTACTGATGTCGCGACTCGATGCGAGCATTCAAGAGAACTTAAAACAGGCCCATGAAGTGGGACAACGTGCAGACAAACTGGCAGAGGCACTCACCGGCGAGAACAAGACACAGGGAAACTTCGGTGAGTTGCGGTTGCGTACGCTACTGGAACAGATGGGACTCGAAGAGGGCGTACAGTTCGAAGAGCAAGTAACGCTCAAAGACGAGCAGGGACGCACGGTCCATGAAGAGGACGGACACAAGATGATCCCCGATGTCATCCTCCACTTCCCCGACAAACGCGATGTGATCATCGACGCAAAAATGTCGCTCAAGGCTTTTGAGGACTATCACAATGCCACGACAGACGCAGAACGAGACGAGGCTTTGCAGCGTCATCTCACCTCGGTGCGCAGTCATGTCAAAGAGCTCGCACGGAAGAAATACGCTAAATATGCTGCCAACGGCAAGGTACAGCTCGACTTCGTGGTGATGTACGTCTACAGCGAGAGTGCCCTGCAACTGGCACTCACCCACGACCCGGCACTGTGGAAAGACGCCTATGACCAAGGCGTGATCATCTCTGGCTCGCAAAACCTCTATATGATGCTGCGTGTGCTGGAGATGACGTGGCGGCAAGTGCGGCAGGCCGAGAACCAGGATGCCATGCTCAAAGCCGCCGACGAAATCATCAACCGCGTGCAACTCTTCTATGAGCGCTTCCAAACAGCCGACCAGTTGCTCGACCGCACGCGCAAAGCCTTCGACGACGTGAAGACGACAACAGCACCCACCGGTATGGGCATTGCCACAGCAGCCAACAAGCTCCTGAAATACGGCGCACAGGAAAATCCCAAACGTAAAGTACGCTTGCCAAAGGATAACACAGAAAGTCTTGAAGACAAAGAAGACTGACCCTCTGATACTAAACTGAAAAACACATGACTTACGTAGTTCTACCCGAGCAACAGGAGCTGCCCCCCATCACCTACGACTTTGCCGTCGAGGCGTATGTGGCCCGTCACTTCCGTGACGACGACTATTTCTTTATTTGGCAGACCAAGCCCACCGTGATCCTTGGCCGCAACCAACTGCTGCAAAACGAAGTCAACGTAGACTACTGCCGCGAGCACGGCGTGTTCATCTCACGCCGCAAAAGCGGTGGCGGCTGTGTCTACTCCGATGAAGGCAACATCATGTTCTCCTTCATCAGCCGTGAGCCGAACGTACAGAAGATGTTTACCAACTGCATGCACCTCGCCGCCGACGCACTGCATCGCATTGGCGTTCCCGTGACGATCTCGGGGCGCAACGACATTCTGCTCGACGGTAAGAAGGTCTCTGGCGCTGCCTTCTATCGTACCGGCGACCGTAGCATCATGCACAACACACTGCTCGTCAACTCAGACCTCAGCATGTTGGAACGTGTCATCACACCCGACAAAGCAAAGCTGCAAAGCAAAGGCGTGCAAAGTGTACGACAGCATGTGGGCAATATCAGCAAATACACCTCAATGTCCTTATCGGAACTGAAATCTTCCTTCCGCAAGGCGATGTGCGGCGACAAGGCCATCACGATCACTGAGGAGATGATGCCGGAGATCAGAGAACTACAAAAGACCTTTGCCGACAACAACTTCATCTATGGCAAACAGCCGCTCTTCAAACTCACAAAGAAGCTCCGCCTTCCCGGTGTAGGTACGATAGAAGCCTGCCTGGAAATCAAAGACAACCATATCCACGACATCGACCTCTTCGGCGACTACTTCCTCACCGGCGATCTCGACGAGGAGCTCTTGCCACGTCTGCGCGACGTCGCTTTCACACGTGAAGCTGTGGAGGAGGCATTGCAGGGACTTGATTTAGGCAATATCATCCGCGGACTGACCATCGAAGGCCTCCTGCGTGTGCTATTCGGTCGCAAGCCTCACGTGATGAAACCCGATTGGTTGAAGATCGACCTCAGCTCAGACAAGCAGAGCGAGAATACCTCTGAGATTATCCATGGCAACCGTCTGCACACGATCTGCGAGAGCGGACTTTGCCCCAACCGTGCCGAGTGCTGGCGACTGGGCACTGCCACACTGATGATTGGCGGCGACATCTGCACACGTCACTGCCGCTTCTGCAACACGCTGAGCGGTCGCCCTCTCCCTCTCGACCCCGACGAGCCGCAACGCGTGGCGGAGTCGGTGAAGGAGATGAACCTGAGATATGTCGTCCTCACCTCGGTAGACCGTGACGACCTGCCCGACATGGGAGCAGAACACTGGCGCCGAACCGTAGAAGCGGTGCGGCAGAGATGCCAGACAAAGATAGAAGTGCTTCTGCCCGACTTCCAAGGACGCGAAAATCTGATGGACATCGTATTGCAGAGTCATCCCGACGTGGTGGCACACAACATCGAGACAGTGCGGCGGCTGACACCGTCGGTGCGCAGCGTAGCTACCTACGAAGGCAGCCTTCATGTACTGAAGCATATCCATGACAGCGGGTTCGTCACAAAGAGCGGCCTCATGCTCGGACTGGGAGAAACGGAGGAGGAAGTGCTCGAGACCTTGCGCGACCTGCGCGACTGCGGTGTGGAGCGCGTGACGATTGGACAGTATCTACAGCCCACGGCCCGGCATCTACCCGTCGAAGCCTATATCACGCCGGAGAAATTTCGGTGGTACCACGAGCAGGCTGTGAAGATGGGCTTCCGTTCTGCCGTCTGTGGTCCCCTCGTCCGCTCGTCCTATAAGGCCAGCATCGGGTAAAACCATAGGATGCACGGTGACGACAGGTAAGCACAATATTGCTGTAAGATTGCAGTGTATTCAGAATTTTCCCGACAAAAGTGTGTCGTGGCGAGGTTGCAATCTAGAGATGAAGAAATGAGACTTTTGATTTCACAAAATCATTTTTGCTTGAAAAGAGCGAGAAAAAGGTACTTTGACAAGATGAAAAAGGTACTTTGACGAGAAATTCTCTAGAGAATTTCTCGTCATCACAGTGCTTTTATACGGTCAAAAAGCCGAGATGATAAGCAAAAAAAGGTATTTTGAACAAGAAAAAGCGGAATATTGAGGGCTTTAGAATGTATGATTTGACTTGTTATGGACGTAAGCGTCTGTGTATCAAGTAAATGGCAAAAATACTCTAAAATGGCGATATTTAGAGCCAAGGACGCCCTCGGTTTTGATTTTTCGATTCTCAGAGGCCGAAAAATGTCAGTTTATTAAACATGCCATCTACTTGTTGCCATAAATGAAAACACCCTGATGGAGGATGTCGTGCTTCCTCAGTCAGGGTGTTGTCGTGTAAAGGTGGAAGTGAAAGCTCAGAAAATTTCTATTTCTTTGTGATGGCTTCCATGATGATCTTGGCCAGGAGTGTGGCACCTTTGCGTGTCGGATGGATGCCGTCGCGCTGCATGATAGCGTCGAGGGTCATGCCGTCAGCAGGATGGAAAGCCGTGTGGAGGTCGAGATACTGTACCTTTTCCTTGCGGGCCACCTGCTTGACGATGGGCGAGATGTGGTTGACGATGATGCTGTCGTTGATGTCCCACGAGGGCTTGACGGCTGGGATGGGTGAGCACAGCCAGATCTTTGGATGTGAGGGCAGGGCTTTGAGTGTGTCTGTCATCGCCATCAGGTCATGCTTAAACTCTGCGTTGTGTGCCCAGTTGTGGGGTTTTGTGTCGTTGGTACCGAGTTTCACGATGACGATGTCCGGTCGGAAGGCCTGCGCATCCTGCCATGCCTCTTCACGCACATAGGGCAGATCGCCCTTGCTGAGCAGCGTGCGGGCAGAGACACCGAAGTTCTTGACGAGATAGCCCTTGCCGAGCATACGTTGCAGTTGTGCCGGGTAGCCCTGTTCATCGCTCATGCCGATGCCAAAGCCGTCGGTGATGCTGTTGCCGATACATGCCACTCGGATGGCGTGAGGCTGTGGGCTGGGCAATGCCTTGAGCCATGCCGTGAGGTCGTCCATCATCTGTGGATGGGAGGGGAAGGTGGTTCTGATGCCAAAGCCGTGGCCACCATGGGGATAGATCAGCAGCGAACAGCTGTTGCCGCAACTCCTCATGCTGCTGTAGTAAGCCACGCCATTCTGTACGGGCGGCACCACCTCGTCGTCGTTGGCCAGCAGGATGATGGTCGGAGGCGTGAGGTGGGAGCGCACCTGCGTCTCGTTGCTCCACTGCCTGACAATCTCTTTGTTGTCTCTGTCGTAGCCGAGGAAGTTGTTGCGCGAGCCCTCGTGTGTGCCTCTGCCCATGGTGATGACGGGGTAGAACAGGATGCTGAAGTTGGGTCGAAGGTTCCAGGGCGCATGTGTGCTCACCGACGAGGCCAGATGTCCACCGGCCGAGAATCCCATGATGCCGATGTCGTCGGGGTTGATCTGCCATACGTCGGCTGAGTCGCGCAGTGTTTTCATGGCCTGATAAGCGTCGGAGAGTGGTATGTTACGGTCGCCTCTTGGCATACGGTATTTCAGCACGGCATAGGCAATGCCCTGATTGTTGAAATACGGAGCCCAGTCGTGTCCCTCGTTCTGCAAAGAGAGATGGGCGTAGCCGCCGCCCGGACAGTCGAGGACGGCGCGGCCTGAGGGATGCTCTGGAAGATAGACGGTCAGCGTGGAGACCCCGTCTTGGCTGTTGCGAAGCTCGAAATGGCGGGCCGACTGAGCGGCTGCCGTCATCACAGCGAGTGCGGCGAACAGCAACGTCGCGATGCGCTGGTGCATTTGTTTTTTCATCGTGTATGCTTAGTTATTAAGTATTTCTATTTAGAATCAATGTTTCCCGTTCCACTGTGCGGCTTCCTGCTCGATGAGTCCGTCGATGGGTGCCTGGATGATCTTGCCGATCTTCATGCCCTCTTCCCGCATTACCTCTTCGAGCGGCTGGCGGTAGATGAGCGCGATGCTGCCGTTGAAGCCGATCGGCAACTGGTTCCAACCGTCGTATTGCTTGACGTTGCGACAGAGGAAACGGCGGAAGCCTTCTTTGACGAGCGCGTAGATGGCGGGCTCGGAGAGGTTCTCTTGCAAGAAGGGAACGAAGGAGGCCAGAAATGTGTTCGGCTTTGGCTGACGGTAGACGCGGTCGATGATGTCGGCGGCCGTGAGGTGGTATTTGTCGTTGAAGCGTTGGATGATCGTCTGTGGCAGCTGGCTTTTCAGGATGTCGGCGACGAGCGTCTTACCCAAGACAGCGCCGCTGCCCTCGTCACCAAGGATGAATCCGAGCGCTGGCACGTTTTTCACGATCTTCTTGCCGTCGTAGGCGCAGGAGTTGCTGCCCGTACCTAAGATGCAGGCGATGCCGGGCTGGTCACCGCAGAGTGCTCTTGCCGCGCCGAGCATGTCGCTGGCCACTTCGCAGACACCGGTGACATGGAGATGACGGCGCAGGGCACGCTCCACCACGGGAATCTTTTCCGGCGTGCAGCCGGCACCATAGAAGTGGAGGTTGCAGAGCGTGCAGGCATCGTCTTGCTTTGAGGAAGCCGTGCCGATGCCACAGGCTGATTGCAACTGGGGTAGGAGAGCGGTCTCCACTTCGTTGGCAATTTCGTCCTCGCTCATTTGGAAAGGATTCATTCCTTTCGTGCGGATACGTGCGGCAACGGTTCCGTCGGTGATAAGCGCCCAATCTGTTTTTGTAGAACCGCTGTCTGCGAGCAAAGTGTAAGTCATATCAAATGGTTGTATTATTAGTTCTTATTAATGCAAAGATACAGATTATTTTTGCAACGGCAAAGTACTTTCAATATATTATTCCAGCGTCTCTTCCTTTTTCAGACGTGGAGAAAGGATGAAGATAAAAAGGAGAGATGGAGTGGGCGGAACACCTCGCAGAGTCGCGTGGACGTTTGAAAAGGGCATAAAAAAAGCGATGACCTTCGCAGGCAACCGCTCCAAATCTTCAATAGGTATTAGTTCCTTCAAGGTAAAAAGATTGTTTTCAGGATAACACTGCAAAGATAAGCATTATTTTTATAACAGCAAACTTTTCTTCCATATTTTTTAAGAAAACTTATTTAAATGTTAAAAACGAGGTCATGCAAGCCTGTTTTGTGCGTCGGAATCGGCTGTTTGTTTATAAAAATAAGGTGTTCTGCGATTTTCTTACATCGGCAGTGACCATACAAAACAAGCCACACGATCCGGTTCTCCGCCCTTTGCCGTGAGTTCTGGGCGATTGAGACTGTTGATCGTGTGGCTTGTGTTTGCTCAAAAAAAGCTGTTTGCTACATGGCGAAGACGTTGAAGCCTCCGTCTACGACGGCTACGGTGCCGGTGACGAAGGTGGCGGCGTCGCTCATCAGATAGTGGATCGTGCCGCAGAGCTCTTCTGGTTTACCCATACGGCCGAAGGGTGTCTGACGGATCACGTCGTTGCCGCGCTGGGTGTAGCTGCCGTCGGGATTGGTGAGCAGTGCGCGGTTTTGCTCGGTGATGAAGAATCCTGGGGCGATCGCGTTGACGCGGATGCCCTCGCCAAACTTCTTTGCGGTCTCGGTGGCCATGTAAGCAGTGAAGTTGGAGATGCCGGCCTTGGCAGCAGCATAGCCGCACACACGTGTCATCGGACGGAAGGCCGCCATGCTGCTGAAGTTGATGATCGAACCCTTGCCCTGCTTGACCATCGGCTTGAGAAACACTTGAGTAGGAATCACCGTACCCGTGAGGTTGAGGTTGAGCACCTTTTGGAACTGCTCGGGATCGAGGTCGAAGAAGTTTTGGTCGGGCGCGATGGTGGCGCCTTTCATATTGCCTCCTGCGGCGTTGAGCAGGGTGTCGACGCGTCCGAAGTCCTTGAGGATGTCCTCACAGTTCTGTTTTACCAGTTCGACATTCATCACGTCAGTCTTATAGAATTTGGCGACGCCGCCTTTATCGGTGATTTCTTTTACGATCTCGTTGCCCACCTCTTCCTTACGTCCGAGAATAGCGATTTTGGCTCCTTGCTCAGCGAGGTACTTGCCAATGCAGCGTCCGAGGACGCCTGTGCCGCCGGTGATGACGACGACATAGTCTTTAATGTTGAATAGTTCGTTCATGGTTTAATCAAAAAATCCTGGTTGTTCGTATTTGATGCCTAATTCCTTATCCACTGCGGCGAGGATGCCTTGGACCTGTCCCATGGCAAACATGCGGCCAAGGAAACTGTATCCGGCGTTGTATCCCCGTTTCTCGTCACCGAGCATCGTCATGCCGTGGTCTACACGCATGGGCAGCACCTGTGCGTTGGGCGAGGAGAGCAGAGCCTTTCCAGCTTTGCGCTGTTGCTCTTCCTGCTCGAAGATATGGGCCAAAGCCACGAGATCAGCGCGGCCGCCCAAGTGGCTGGCCTCAGTGAAGTCGCCGTTGGGGAAGACGTGACAGCTGCGCAGATGCACGAAACTCGTGCGGCTGGCAAAGCGACGCGCCATCTCCGTGAGGTTGTTTTGGGCTCCCGCGGAGAGCGAACCGGCGCAGAAGGTCAGTCCGTTGTGCTTGTTGGGAACAGCTGTGAGCAGCCATTCGATGTCGTCGGCGCAGGTGATGATACGTGGCAAGCCGAGGATTTGGAATGGTGGATCGTCGGGATGAACACACATATACATGTCGCACTCGTCGCAGACCGGCATGATCGCGTCGAGGAAATACTTCATGTTGGCGCGCAGTTGCTCGCGGTCGATGCCCTCATATTTCTTCAGCAGCTCGCGGAAAAGGCCGAGCGGATGCTCATCGCCCTCCTTGAAGTTGCCGGAAACAAAGCCTTGCGTCTTGATGACGATGTTCTCCACGAGCTCATGATCCTTCTCCGGCGTCATCTGTTTGCGCAGTTCCGCCACCTCTTTTAATATGTCTCTGCCGTTGGGCTTGCCGTCGGGTCCGAGAGCCTTGAAGTTTCTCCAGTCCTCTTCTGCTCCCTCACGCTTCAAGAGATCGATGTCGAAATACGCAAATTCGGGAATGCTGAAATAGAGATTGCTCGATCCGTTGGGGTTGAGATGGAGCAGATCGGTGCGTGCCCAGTCAAGTACGGGCATGAAGTTATAGCAGATGGTGTGGATGCCCTCAGCCGCCAAGTTGCGCAGACTCTCGCAATAGATGCTGATCTGCTCATCGCGGTCAGGACCACCATATTTAATTGTCTCAGTGACAGGAAGCGACTCTACGACGCTCCACCTCATGCCGTGAGACTCGATGTAAGCTTTCAGGTCGTGGATCTGCTGCCGGGTCCATACTTGTCCGAGCGGCACATCGTGCAGAGCCGTGACGATGCCCTGCACGCCAATCTGCCGAAGCATGTCGAGCGTAATGGGGTCTTTACGGCCAAACCATCTCCAAGTTCTTTCCATATTTGATTAGTTTTTAGTGAATGATATAGTATCGAGGTCCATCGCCAAAAGCATACTGCGAAAGCCTACTTTGAGGATTGATCTTCTGGTTTGCAAAGATAAAAAAAATACTTCAAACGCACAAAAGAAGTTGAGTAATATTTTTGTTTCCGTCTTCAGCCTGATGTTTGTGCGACTATCATATTTATTGAAACATGAATTCTCCCAAAACAATGGTTGGCGTTGAGTATTGTTATCTGTTTCTAATGTATTATCCATTGATAATAAAGATATTCAGCCTTGGAAGCATATCTATTTTTTAAAAATAACAAAAAACAGATACACTACTTGAAAAAAGAAGCGAGAAAGTTTGCATATTAAAATGATTTTATTAATTTTGCATGGTAAGAAAGCATTTACCATTACATCAACAATATTATGACAAAGTACAACATCACAGAAAAGAAAGAAAAGGAAGCTGCCTATCGCTCGCTTGTCAGTCCCAAACTCATGGATGAGCTGGAGGAAAAAATCAACAACATCATCATCATCCAGAAAAAGTATAAGGACAAAAACTACTCCGCTAAGCAGCTCGCTGAGGATCTGGGAACCAACACGCGCTACATCTCTGCTGTTGTGAACGTGCGTTTTCACATGAACTACACCTCGTATGTCAATCAGTACCGCATCCAGGAAGCTATGTCGCTCTTGGTAGACCGCCGCTATCAAGACCTGAATATGGAGGATATCTCTGATATGGTTGGATTCTCCAACCGTCAGTCGTTCTATGCCTCGTTCTTCAAAATCAATGGCATCACACCGCGTGAGTATAAGATCAAGCACCTGGCTTCTCATCCCTCACTGCTCGACCGGCCCAAAAAACGCGGACGCAAGCCGGGGTCCAAGAACAAGGCTAAAACAGAATAAACGATAGAGAAGGAGGAAGATAACGTCTTCATAACATTTTGCAACAACAGCCGTAGGGGACCGCCCGTTGAGCGGTGTCCCTAATGGCATTGCTTGTTAGTGCCATAGTGATGGAAAACAATACATTCGCCTTTGCCGGTGAGCGCTTCGCTGACCTGCAGATGCTGAGATACCGCTTGAATGGCTTTGAGCAGCTGTCTCTGCAACAAAAGAAATATATCTATTATTTGTCCAAAGCCACGCTGACCGGTAGGGACATCACCACCGATCAGTTTGGCAAATACAACTTGCCGATACGTAAGTTGCTGGAGAATGTGTATCTGCATTTCCCCGGTGATCGCGAGAGCAAGGACTTCCTTGCGATGACCGTCTACCTGAAGCGGGTGTGGTTCTCCAACGGCATTTATCATCACTATGGCTGCGAGAAGTTCCAGCCCGAATTTTCAGAATCATGGCTGCGCAAGGCCGTCGACGACACTCCCTTTGAATCTCTGCCCGTCAACTACCGCTCCAAGCAGGAGATGATGGACGTGCTCTGCCCCGTCATCTTTGATCCTAATGTGCTGCCGAAACGCGTTAACCAGGCCGACGGCGAGGATCTTGTGAAGACATCGGCCTGCAACTATTACGAAGGCGTGACGCAGCAGGAGGCAGAGCAATATTACGAGCGCCTGCGCCAACAGGCCGGTGGCAACGAGCAACCCTCGTTCGGACTGAATTCCAAACTCGTTAAGAAAGATGGAAAACTCGTAGAAGAGCGCTACACCGCGGACGGGCTCTATGGCGAGGCCATCCGCAAGATCGTCTGTTGGTTGGACAAAGCACGTGATGTGGCAGAAAACGAACAGCAACGGCGCGTCATTGCTTTGCTGACAGACTACTATCGTACGGGCGACCTCAAGCTGTTTGACAAGTATTCCATCGAGTGGCTACGTGAAAACGAAGGTGATGTTGACTTTATCAATGGATTTATCGAGGTGTATGGTGACCCGCTCGGACTGAAAGGATCGTGGGAGGGTATCGTGGAATACAAAGATAAGGTGGCCACAGAAAGAACACGCAAGATAGCAGGCAACGCTCAGTGGTTTGAGGACCATTCGCCCGTGGACCCGCGCTTCCGAAAGGCTAAGGTCAAGGGCGTCTCGGCGAAAGTGATCTGTGCCGCCATGCTCGGCGGTGATGAATATCCGTCTTCGGCGATTGGCATCAACCTGCCCAATGCCGACTGGATACGTGCGAGATATGGCTCAAAGAGCGTGACAATCGGCAATCTCACGGAGGCTTACAACCAAGCTGCCAAAGGTTCGGGAATGAATGAGGAGTTTGTCATCGATGAGGAGACACGCGTGTTGATCCGCAAATATGGCGATCTCTGTGATGATCTCCATACCGATCTGCATGAGTGCTTGGGCCACGGCAGTGGTCAGCTCCTGCCTGGCACGTCGCCCGACGCGCTGAAAGCCTATGGCAGCACGATAGAGGAGGCGCGTGCCGATCTCTTCGGACTCTATTATTTGGCCGATGACAAGCTCGTGGAACTCGGGCTCACGCCCGACAAGGAGGCTTACAAGAGTCAGTACTATCACTATATGATGAACGGTCTGATGACGCAGCTGGTGCGCATCAAGCCCGGACATGTCATTGAGGAAGCACACATGCGCAACCGTGCGCTCATCGCACGATGGTGCTATGCCCACGGCAATGGTACCGTGGAAATGGTGAAGCGCGGCGGCAAGACCTATGTGCGCATCAACGACTACCAGCGGTTGCGTCAGCTTTTCGCCGAGCTCTTGGCCGAGATCCAGCGCGTGAAGAGTGAGGGAGACTATGAGACTGCCCGACAGCTCGTGGAGGAATATGGCATCAAAGTAGACGCGGATCTGCACAAGGAAGTGCTGGAACGTTACCGCCAACTCAACATCGCGCCCTATAAGGGCTTCCTCAATCCCAAGATGATCGCCGTGACCGACGAACGCGGAGAGATCACGGACATCCGTCTCGACTACTCCGAGAGCTATGAAGAGCAGATGTTGCGCTACTCCAAGGAGTATGCTACGCTATAACAGCACAATTTGATAATGTAATGACAACAGAAGAAGTACAACAGAAGATAAAGGAACTCAAGCGCAGCTTCCGCTTGGTGATGAACGGTCCGGCTTCGCAGTCGATGCGTGAGAAAGGTCTTGACTATCGGCTCAACTGGGGTGTCCCCGTCATCCAGCTCAAACAGATGGCAAAGGAACTCGGCAAGGATTATGATCTTGCCATCGCCTTGTGGAAGGAAGACATCCGGGAATGTAAAATCTTGGCGACACTTGTCATGCCGGCAGAACAGATGCCGCAGGAGGTGGCGGAAATCTGGATGGAGCAAACCCACACGCAGGAGATGGCAGAGATGCAGGCTCTCAATGTCTATCAATATGTGAGCTATGCGCCAGTGATCGCCTATCAGTGGATCGCACGGCCCGAAGATGTCTACCAGATCTGTGGCTACGACATCCTCGGCCGACTGTTTATGAATGGGCAAGAACCCAACGAGCGCGGTATCAACGAGTTCCTCGATCAGGCAGCAACGGCTTTGCAGGCTCCGTCACTCGGCGTCCGCCACGCTGCCCTCAACGCTGTGTTGCGCTTTGCCGACCTGGGGGTAGTCTATGAGCGCATGGCTCACAATGCACTGAAAAAGATTGGTATCGACATATAAAAACTCTTTGTTGAGGCCTCGGAACCTCAGCGATTGTATGCAAGGATAATTACTTTATACACATAAATACAAATAAACATTAAGATCAGAGAGATGAAAAAAATGAGTCTTCTCGTAGCCGGCGCGGCATGTCTGCTGGCTACAAGTTGTGGCACAGTGGGCGCAGGTAGCGCATCGTCCAATACGGGCACTGATGTGCTCAACGGTGTCATTGGCGTATTGAACAATGCCAACACCATTGGTGACGTGATCAGCAGCGTCATCGGTTCCAACAAGCTGACTAAATCGCAGCTCTATGGCACATGGAAATACAATGGTCCGGGTTGTGCCTTCACGTCCAACAGTGCATTGGCAAAGGCTGGCGGTGAGGTAGTTGCCTCGCAGATCAAGTCTAAACTCAAGGAAGACTACAGCAAGGTGGGCTTCACTGCGAAGAACACACAGATCACCTTTAACAAGGACAACACCTTTACGGCATACGTCGATGGCAAGAAGTTCAGTGGCAACTACACCTACGATGAGTCGACCAATGCCTTGAAGCTGACCGGTCTGCTGCTCTCGCTCAATGGCTACGCTACACGCAACAGCCAAGGAGTGGCGATTCTTTTCGAGTCAAAAAAACTCTTGACACTAATCCAAACGATGTCCGCGATGAGCGGCAACGCTATGCTGAGCTCTATCGGTGAGATCAGCAAGAACTATAACGGTGTGAGACTGGGATTTGATATGGCCAAGTAATTGGTTCCAAATACAATAGATGATGGTGGAAGAGTGGACTTCGGGTCGCTTCTTCCACCATTTTTCGTTTCAGCAGAGTGGTTTTCTGTCAGTCATTATTCAACACCTTATCCCTTTGTCTTCCATTGCTCAAGTACTCAGACTTGCCTTGTTGAGTTCCCATAAATATCTTGAGCTTTGAAAAAGTTTCTTAAATATAGCGTGCTATATTTCCAATTTAATATTATTTATTACCCTTGATGCTCTGCTCTTGAGAGAAAATTGTACTTTTGCCATAAAAATGAACAGCATTAAAGCTTTAGAATATGGCAGAATCAGTTGACATTAGAGAATTGAACATAAAAATTGAGCAGAACAGTGCTTTCGTCACGAACTTAGTGACAGGAATGAATCAGGTCATCGTCGGTCAGAAGCATTTGATCGATGCGCTGCTCATTTCGTTGCTCAGCGACGGCCACATCCTGCTGGAGGGCGTACCTGGCTTGGCAAAGACCCTCGCCATCAAGACACTCTCGCAGCTCGTGGATGCTGACTTCAGCCGAATACAGTTTACACCCGATTTGCTGCCTGCCGACGTGGTAGGTACAATGATCTATTCCCAGAAAGACGAGAACTTTCAGGTCAAGAAAGGTCCGGTCTTCGCCAACTTCGTGCTGGCTGATGAGATCAACCGTGCCCCGGCCAAGGTGCAGAGCGCTTTGCTCGAGGCAATGCAGGAGCATCAGGTGACCATCGGCGAGAAGACTTTCACCCTGCCCAACCCGTTCCTCGTCATGGCTACTCAGAACCCTATCGAGCAGGAAGGTACCTATCAGTTGCCTGAGGCACAGGTCGACCGTTTCATGCTCAAGGTGATCATCGACTATCCGACTCTGGAAGAGGAGAAAGCCATCATCCGCGAGAACCTGCAAGGAAAGATGCCTGAGGTGCGTCCCGTGACGACGGCAGAGGAGATTATCCGTGCCCGCGAGGTGGTGAACATGGTTTATATCGACGAGAAAATCGAGCAGTATATTGCCGACATCGTCTTCGCGACCCGCTATCCCGAGCGCTATGGCATGCCCGAATTGAAGGACCTGATCACTTTCGGCGGCAGTCCGCGTGCAAGTATCAACCTCGCCAAGGCTGCCCGCGCTTATGCTTTCATCAAGCATCGCGGCTATGTGGTGCCCGAAGACGTGCGTGCCGTGGCTCACGACGTGCTGCGCCACCGCATCGGACTCAGCTATGAGGCTGAGGCTGCCAACGTTTCCAGCGAGGAGATTGTCAGCAAGATTGTCAATAAGATCGAGGTGCCTTGATCAAGAAGTTTAAAGAAGGAGAATTCGTGGACACTAACGAGATACTACAAAAGGTCAGAAAGATAGAGATCAAAGCCCGAGGATTGAGTCAGAACATCTTCGCGGGACAGTACCACTCTGCCTTTAAAGGCAAGGGTATGGCTTTCTCCGAGGTGCGTGAATATCAGTTCGGGGACGATGTCCGGGATATTGACTGGAACGTCACCGCCCGCTTCCACCATCCTTATGTCAAGGTCTTTGAGGAGGAGCGTGAGCTCACGGTGATGTTGCTCATCGATGTGTCGGGATCGCTGGACTTCGGTACAACACAGCAGATGAAGCGTCAGCTGGCCACAGAGATCGCCGCTACGATCGCCTTCTCGGCCATTGAGAACAACGACAAGATCGGTGTCATCTTCTTCTCCGACCGCATCGAGAAGTATATTCCGCCAAAGAATGGACGTAAGCACATCCTTTACATCATCCGCGAGATGCTTGACTTCCATCCACAGAGTACGCGCACGGACATCGGTATGGCTACGGCCTATCTCACCCGCGTGATGAAACGCCACTGCACTTCTTTCATCATCAGTGACTTCTACGACCGCAAGGACTTCACCAAAGAGATGGAGATTGCCAACCGCAAACACGATGTGGTGGCCATACAAGTCTATGATCCGCGTGCCAAACAGTTGCCCGACGTAGGACTGCTCAAGGTATTGGACGCCGAGACAGGTCATGAGATGTATATCGATACATCGAGCAGAAAGCTTCGGCAAGCTCATACGCGATACTGGATTGAACGGGAAGATAAGCTCAACACAGTGTTTGCCAAGAGCCGCATCGACTGGACGGCAATCGCCACAAACGAAGATTTCACGAAAGCACTGATGCTGCTGTTCAAGCGCAGAGCATAATACAGATCGCACCTGTATAAAGATCAAGTCATACTGAAGAGAAGATCAATGGTGGCTGAGCGGAAGATCAGATCGTGCAAAAGGAAAGATCTATGGTGTTTGGGAGAAAACCAGATCATAGTGAAGGAAAGACAAAAGGTATTTGAGAAAAGATTAGAAGAGTAGAGAATAGAGGTTATGACCAAAAAGATATGGCAATATGTTTTGACGTGCATGATGCTGTTGCTGTCACTCAACGCAGCGTCACAGGTCACCGTAGAGCAAAATGTGGACTCGGTGGGGATTCTCATCGGTGAACAGGCTCATTTGCAGCTTACCGTCACAATGCCCGCTGGCTCTACCATACAATGGCCCGCGTTGAAGGAACGCCAGATGGTGGTTCCGGGCGTGGAAGTCGTGAAGGTCGCCGACGCTGATACATTGTCGTCAAGTGGCAAGGAACTTAAGGTCTGCAAAGTCTACACGATCACTTCGTTTGACGAACATCTCTATTCCATTCCTCCTTTACCAGTCAAGGTCAACGGAAAAAACTATCAAGGCGGCGTCGCTGCCCTGAAGGTGATCACGGTGAATGTTGACACGCTCCATCCCAACCAGTTCTTTCCGCCTAAGGACGTTCAGGACAATCCTTTCTCATGGGCTGAGTGGAGACCTTATTTCTGGTTGTCGCTGTTGATGTTGCTGATCGTCCTCGTCATGGGGTATCTCTACATCCGTCTGCGTAGCAACAAACCAGTGATCACACGTATTCGCATCGTGAAACACGTGCCCGCACATCAGCGTGCCCTGAATGCCATCAACAAAATCAAGGAAGAACGGCTCACTGCCAGTGAGGATCAGAAGACCTATTACACGCAGCTCACCGATACGCTGAGGAAATATATCCAGGAACGCTTTGGCTTCAATGCCTTGGAGATGACTTCCAGCGAGATCATCGAAAGGCTCAATGACTCGGGTGACAAGAAGATGATTGACGAGCTCCGCGAGCTGTTCACAACAGCAGACCTCGTGAAGTTTGCCAAATATTCTACGCTTATCAACGAAAACGACCTCAACTTGGTGAATGCGATCAACTTCATCGACGAGACCAAGCAGGAGAACCAACCCACAGAGGAACGTATCGTGCCGCAGCTCACTGAGGGCGACAAGCGCACGCGACAGAACCGCATCACCATCAAGTCGCTGCTCTGGGCCTTGGGTATCATTGCTGCAGTCTGCCTGGTATATGTATGTTATCACGTATGGCTGCTGCTTGGATGAGCGATAATTAAAGATTGACGATCATGGAATTTGCTGATAAACAATATTTCTTACTGCTGTTGCTGCTCATCCCTTACGTCTTGTGGTATTTCCTTTACCGCAAGCGAGATGAGCCGACACTGCGTATGGGCGACACCTACGCCTATGAGAATGCGCCGAAGAGCTGGCGAGTGCGCCTCGTCAACGCCCCGATGCTCCTGCGTTGTGTGGTGTTTACGCTCATCGTCTTCATCTTGGCGCGGCCTCAGACCCATAACTCATGGGGACACAAACAGGTAGAGGGCATCGACATCATGCTGGCCATGGACGTGTCTACTTCCATGCTGGCGGAGGACTTAAAGCCAAATCGCATTGAGGCCGCCAAGGATGTGGCCGCCGAGTTCATCTCCGGCAGACCCAACGACAATATTGGTCTGACGATCTTCGCCGGTGAGGCGTTCACACAGTGCCCGATGACCACCGACCATGCGTCGCTGCTCAATCTGTTGCAAAGCGTGCGCACTGACATCGCTGCCCGTGGACTCATCCAGGACGGAACGGCACTGGGCATGGGACTGGCCAACGCCGTGTCACGACTGAAAGACTCTAAAGCCAAGAGCAAAGTGGTGATCTTGCTGACTGACGGTAGTAACAACATGGGCGACATCTCACCACTGACTGCTGCGCAGATCGCCAAGTCGTTGGGCATCAGAGTATATACCATTGGCGTGGGAACGAACAAGGTGGCACCCTATCCCGTGCAGGTGGCAGGTACCGTGCAGTATGTCAACATGCCGGTGGAGATTGACACGAAGACACTCAGCGACATCTCGGCGATCACCGACGGCAATTTCTATCGTGCCACCAACAACCGGCAGCTGAAGCAGATCTATCACGACATCGATCAACTCGAGAAGACGAAGATGAACGTCAAGAAGTATTCGCGCTACTACGAGGCTTACCAACCCTTCGCCATCGCCGCGGTCTTCTTCCTCCTGTTGGAGATCCTGCTGCGCAACACGGTTTTGCGTCGACTGCCTTAAAAGGTAACCTGCTGACGCCCCTATATATAATAAGGTGTAGGCAAGCTATGTTCATAGTGCATCGAACCTATGTTCGTGACGCATCGAACCTATGTTCATGGCGCATCGAAGCTATCTTCATGGCGCATCGGAGCTATATTCATGACGCATCGAAGCTATATTCATGACGTTGGGAGCCTATCTTGCAGATGTGGTAAACTGAAAAGAAGAGAATCCAAAGGCTTAGGCCGAAGGAAAAAAGATAAACGAAAAGACAATGAGATTTGAAGATCCGACATACTTATGGCTACTCTGCCTGCTGCCTTTGCTGTTTCTGCTGAGGGTAGCAAGCCATTTCAAGCAGAGGAAACGGCTGCGCCGGTTGGGTGATCCTCAGCTGTTGCGGCAGCTCATGCCCGACGTTTCCAGGGCAAGACGTGCGGTGAAGTTCTGGTTGATGATGGGTGCTTTGGCCATGCTGATCCTTGTTTTGGCACGTCCACAAATGGGAACGCATGTGTCACACGACAAGCGTCAGGGCATCGAAGCCATCATCTGTATGGACATCTCCAATTCCATGCTCGCCGAGGATGTCGTGCCGAGCCGACTGGAAAAGAGCAAGATGCTCGTCGAAAACATGATCGACCACTTCACCAACGATAAGGTGGGTCTGGTAGTCTTTGCCGGTGATGCTTTCGTACAGCTGCCGATTACCGCCGACTATGTCTCTGCCAAGATGTTCCTGCAGGACATCAATCCTTCGCTCATTGCCACGCAAGGCACAGATATCGGTCATGCCATACAGTTGGCGATGCACAGTTTCACGCAGGCCAACAATATCGGACGCGCCATCATCGTCATCACCGATGGTGAAGACCACGAAGGTGGTGCTGAGGAAGCGGCTGCCGAAGCCAAGAAAAAAGGCATCAACGTGTTTATCCTTGGCGTCGGTGATCCTCATGGCGCACCGATTCCTACCGGCGACGGCTACATGAAGGATGCGTCAGGACAGACAGTGATGAGTGCACTCAACGAGCAGATGTGCCGCAAAATAGCGCAAGCGGGCAGTGGCATGTACATACATGTCAACAACACGGCGGACGCTCAGAACGAGTTGAACAATGATTTGGTCAAACTGCAGCAAGGTACTACAGATGCTGTGGTTTATAGTGATTACAACGAGCAGTTCCAGGCTTTCGCCATCATTGCTCTGATCCTTCTCGTTGTGGATGTCTGTCTGATGGAGACACGGAATCCATTGCTGAAGAAGGTAACGATCTTTAAGAATAAAGGAAAGAGATAATGGGCATACGTAAGTATATTCTTTTGATCCTGCTGGCTCTTGCCGGTGTCATGCAGATGCAGGCGCAGGCTGACCGGCAGTTCATCCGGAACGGTAATAAGCTCTACCGCCAACATAACTATGCCAAGGCTGAAACGGAATACCGCAAGGCCTTGAGCAAGAATGCACGCAACACGCAGGCTATGTATAATCTCGGTTGCGCACTGATGATGCAGCAGAAAGATTCCGCCGCCATCGTACAACTGCAAAATGCCGGGCGCAGTGAGCAGTCGCCGCGCCGCAAGGCAATGGCTTATCACAACATCGGTGTGATCTGCCAGCAACACCGGATGTATGGCGAGGCCATCGATGCCTACAAAGAGAGTCTGCGCAATAATCCCGGCGACAACGAGACACGCTATAACCTTGCCCTCTGCCAACGGCTCCAGAAAAAACAAAAGCAAAACGGAGGCAAAAACAATCAGAAGAACAAAGACAAGAAAGATAATAAGAAACAACAGAATAAGCAAAAGAACAATAAGCAGAACAAACAAGATCAGAACAAGCAGCAACAACAGCAGCCCAAGGAGCAGATGAGCAAAGACAATGCCCAGCAGTTGCTCAACTACGCCATCCAACAGGAGAAGGCTACGCAAGAGCGTCTGAAACGCAACGAACAGCAGCCGCAACGCAGAAGACTGCAACAAAACTGGTAATAAGTTTTCTTGATATCTGATAAGATGTACTTGATATGAAGACGCGTCGAATACTTCACATATTTGTTTTCACCCTGATGTTGGCTGCCGTGGCACTGGCATCGCAGGCTCAGATTGCCGTCTCTGTCCCCTCGCATGTAGAGGCGGGAGAGAACTTCCGGCTGTCCTATACCATCAACACGCAGGATGTCGATGAGTTCCGGGCCGGTAACATTCCTGGCGGACTGGAGTTGATTGCCGGTCCTTACACTTCGCAGCAGTCGAGCTACCGTATGGTCAACGGTCACACGAGCAGTTCGTCATCCATCACTTTCACCTATACGCTTTATGCCGCTAAGGACGGCTCGTTCACGATTCCGCCTGCTCATGCGCGCATCAACGGGCGTATGGTAGCCTCGCGGGCTGCTAGGGTGGTGGTCAGCGGACGGGCTCACAACAGTGGCGGCGCACCGAAGATGCATGGTGAAGACGAGAGTCGCGAGCCAAGCATGGCGTCGGCAGGCAGCCGAATCACCGCCAACGACCTATTTATCAAGGTCACTGCCAACAAGCGGCGGGTGCATGAGCAGGAGCCGATACTGCTCACCTACAAGGTCTACTCCCTTGTGGACCTGACACAGTTGGAGGGTAAAATGCCGGATCTCACCGGTTTCCACTCCCAAGAGGTGCCTCTGCCTCAGCAAAAAAGCTTCCATCTTGAGCGCGTCAACGGTAAGCCCTATCGTGCCGTGACGTGGAGCCAGTATGTCATGTATCCGCAGATGACGGGCAAACTCCAGATTCCGAGCATCACATTCAAGGGCATCGTGGTACAGCAAAACCGCTCCGTCGACCCGTTCGAAGCTTTCCTTAATGGAGGCTCCGGTTATGTCGAGGTGCACCGCAACATTGTGGCACCGGGACTGACCGTACAGGTGGATCCCTTACCGGCCAAGCCTGCAGGCTTCTCCGGCGGCGTCGGCAAGTTCAATATATCCGCGCAACTCACCAAGAAAGAGGTGAAGGCCGGCGATCCCGTCACCCTCAGAGTGGTGGTAGGCGGTAATGGCAACCTCAAACTCATCAAGCAGCCCGAGGTCAACTTCCCTAAGGACTTCGACAAATATGACGCCAAGGTGACCGACAAGACCAAGCTGACATCCACTGGCGTGGGTGGCAACATGATCTACGACTTCCTTTTTGTGCCGCGCAACCAGGGCACTTACACCATCCCTTCGGTATCGTTTACCTACTACGACACCGACTTGAATGCCTATAAAACCATCAAGACACAGCCGTTCAAGCTGATTGTAGACAAAGGCGACGGCAACAGCACGTCGGCAGACTACGATGCTCAGAAGGCCAACGACATCCACGACATCATGTCGGGCAAGTGTGAGCAGCGTCAGGTCGGCAATTTCTTCTTTGGCTCCACGTCCTGGTGGATCTCGTTGCTCTTGCCGTTGATCGCCTTCATCGTGCTGTTGGTCATCTTCCGCAAGCGTGCCTTGGATCATGCCGATGCCGTGAAGATGCGTGGCAAGAAGGCCAACAAGATCGCGCGCAAACGACTGAAGAAAGCCAGCAAGCTGATGTTCCAAGGCAAGAGCGAGGCCTTCTACGACGAAGTGCTCCGTGCACTGTGGGGCTATGTGGGCTATAAACTCAATATTGCAGTGGAACAACTCAACCGCGACAACATCACCGAGAAACTGCAAGGGCACCAAGTCGACGATGCCACCATCGGCAAGTTCATCTCAGCCCTCGACACATGCGAGTATGAGCGCTACGCTCCCGGTGATGCCTCCGGCAATATGGAGAAGACCTTCAACAGTGCGATGACCGCCATTGAGGAGATCGAGGAGGTGATGAAACGCAACGGCGGACGCAAGAAATAAGCGTTGGACTTTGTCCCAAAAGAAAACGATTAGGAAGAAATCATGATGAAGAAGCATATCTCAAACATAGGAAACAGCATCAGACGCCTGCTCGTGCTTGTGGCAGGCTTGCTGTCTGTCACACTGTCTTTTGCCATCACAAAGGACAATGCCGACACGGCCTATAAGCAAGGTAAGTATCAGCAGGCGATCATCGACTATCAGGAATTGCTGAAAGAAGGTGTGTCACCGGAGCTGTACTACAATCTTGGCAATGCCTACTATCGCAGCGACAACCTCGCGCAGGCCATTTTGGCTTATGAGCGCGCCGCGCAGCTGTCGCCGGGAAACAGCGACATCCGTTTCAACTTGCAGTTCGCGCGTGCCAAAACCATCGACAAGATCGTACCGGACAACAAGATGTTCTTTGTCACGTGGTACAAGCGTCTCGTCAACTTCACGAGTGTGGACAACTGGGCACGCACGGGCATCGTCGCCGTCGTGCTGGCTTTGCTGTTGATGCTGGCTTATCTCTTCGGTCCACAACTGCTGGTTCGCAAGATTGGCTTTTACGGCAGCAGCATTGCCTTGTTGTTGTTTGTCGTCACCACCTTCTTTGCCTGGCAGCAAAAACAAAACCTTGAACGCCATTGCGGAGCCATCATCATGGCACCGTCCGTGACGATCAAGAAGACACCCGTTGCTAATGGCACCGACGCTTTCGTGCTTCACGAAGGCACAAGAGTAGACATTACTGACAAGAGCATGAAGTCGTGGTACGGCATAAAAATAGGCGACGGGCGGGAAGGATGGATTCCCGCCTCGCAAGTAGAGATCATTTAATCGTTTCAGGTAGTCATGACATTGGACGGATTGATCGCTTTTGACCAGCACTTGCTGGTGATGCTCAATGGGAGTGATTCCATGTTTTGGGATCACTTCATACTCGTTTTTACCAACGGCCTAACGTGGGTTCCCTTGCTCTTCACCCTTTTCCTACTTGTGATGAAGAACAATGAGACGATGGTGCAGATCGGTCTTGTGGTAGGTTGCGTGTTGTTGGGCGTTTTCCTCTCTGGTGGCATCAATGGCATGATCATCAAACCTTTGGTAGCGCGGCTACGTCCTTGTGACGACCCAATGCTGAAATATACCGTCGATGTGGTGAACAACTACCGTGCGTCAGGGTTTAGTTTCTTCTCCAATCATGCTGCCAACACCATGGCGATCGCCGTGTTTATGATGTGGCTTGTGCGCAGTCGTCTGCTGAGCCTTACGCTCCTCTCCTGGTCCCTGCTCAATGGCTGGTCACGTATCTACCTCGCCCAGCACTATCCCTTGGATGTTGTCGTGGGCTGGCTGTGGGGAGCGATGATGGGCAGCGTGGCTTATTATGTTTTCTACAGACTATATAATAAGGTGAGCCCGCCCGTCAACTACATCTCATCACAGTATACCACCACAGGCTACAGCAACGTCGACATCCACAATGTCATGCTTGTGCTCACGCTCACGATCTGTGTGGCTATCATCTGCGCACTCTTGACCATGACAGGCAGCTATTGACTTTCATCCTTTACTTATCAGTATTATACACAATGACAATGGATACAAAACATATACATATCAGTGATTATAACTACGACTTACCCGACAGTCGTATTGCCAAGTTCCCGCTGAAAGAGCGTGACCACAGCAAATTGCTTATCTACGACCACGGTACGGTCAGCGAAGATATTTTCTACAATCTGCCACAGCACCTTCCTGCCGGTGCGCTGATGGTTTTCAACAACACCCGCGTCATTCAGGCGCGCATGCACTTCCGCAAGGAGACCGGTGCGCTCATCGAGGTGTTTCTCATGGAGCCTGCTGAGCCTGCCGACTACGAGCAGATGTTCCAGACAACCGGAAAGTGCAGCTGGCTGTGCATGGTTGGCAATCTGAAGAAGTGGAAAGAGGGTACGCTCCACCGCGACTTTGAGATCAAGGGCCACAAACTCACCCTCAATGCCACAATGGACCGCAGCCGTACGGCTGAGAAGAGCGGCGGCACCAACTATTGGGTCGACTTTGAGTGGGACAACGACCAGGTCAACTTCGCCGACATCCTTGAGGCTGTTGGCGAGCTGCCCATCCCTCCCTATCTCAACCGCGAGACACAGGAGAGCGACAAAACCACTTACCAGACCGTCTACTCCAAGATCAAAGGCAGTGTGGCTGCACCGACGGCAGGACTGCACTTCACCGACCGCGTGCTCAAAGACGTCGACGCGCATGGCATCATCCGCGATGAGGTCACGCTGCATGTTGGTGCCGGAACCTTCAAGCCCGTGAAGTCTGAAGAGATAGAAGGCCATAATATGCACACAGAGTATATCGTCGTCCATCGCCATACCTTTGAGCATCTCCTTGAGCATCAGTGTCGGGCCATCGCTGTGGGCACCACGAGCGTGCGCACCTTAGAGAGCCTTTACTATATGGGCGTGAAGGCTTTGACCCATCCCGACATCTCGGAGGAAGAGCTGCACGTCAATCAGTGGGAGCCCTACGACCTGCCGCATGACGAACAGGGGCTCGTGATCGTCGACGGAAAGAGCGTATCTGTGGAGCAGTCCATCCGTGCCCTTCTCGACTATCTCGATCGCGACGGCCTGGAAGCTCTCCATTCCAGTACTCAGATCATTATTGCTCCGGGCTACACCTATAAGATTGTGAAGATGCTCATCACCAATTTCCATCAGCCTCAGAGCACGCTGCTGCTCTTGGTCAGTGCCTTCCTTCATGGCGACTGGCGCAAGGTCTACGACTATGCCCTCAGCCATGACTTCCGCTTCCTGAGCTATGGCGATTCCAGTTTGTTAAAAGTTTAAGTATATGAAGATAGGAGACAAAGTAAGTTTTCTCAGTGAGGTCGGCGGCGGAAAGGTAGCTGGCTTCCAGGGCAAAAACATCGTGTTGGTAGAGGACGAGGATGGTTTTCAGATCCCCATGCCCGTCAATGAGGTCGTTGTCGTCAAACAGGACGACTACACCACCGCCAATGTCATCAACAAACGCGCCGAGGCTGAGGAACACCGGGCTCAGGAGACACCACTCAACCGTGGCGGACGCTCCGTCAAAGCCATGATGCAAGACGGTCAGGACGAGGAAGTGGACATGACGGTCGAGGACACCGTCGACGACACCAAAGAGGTCACTTACCGGCCGCAGGCCGTGGAGCGGCAGGGCGGCAACCAGCTTTCGGCTTATCTCGCCTTCGTTCCTGAAGATGTCAAGGAACTCATCAACAACCCGAAGTTCACGGTCAACCTTGTCAACGACTGCAACTATTATCTGAAATATACCTATCTCCAGGCCGAGGGCAACAGCTGGACAGTGCTCTCTGAAGGTGAGGTGGAACCCAACACTGTGCTTTTCCTTGGAGAGCTCGGCCGTGAGGATGTCAACCATCTCGACCGTGTGGCAGTGCAGCTCATTGCCTACAAGCGTGAGAAGCCGTTTATCCTCAAGCCCACTGTCGACGTTCAGCTGCGTCTCGACCCCGTGAAGTTCTATAAAGTGCATACGATGCAGGTCACCGACTTCTTCGAGTCTCCCTGTCTGCTCTACACGCTGGTGGAGAACGACAAAGTCGCGCGGCCGCTCGTCCTTGACGCAAAGCGGCTCAAGGAGGAGATGTACGCCGGCAAGCAAACCGACGCTGCTGCTCAGGCTCCTACCGCCAAACAGCGTGAGCAACTGGTGAGCCGCTACGCCGACGACCAGAGCAAGGGCAACAAGCGCAACTCGCCTTATATCCGCCATCGCGGTCTTGACGACGCGCTCGTCGTCGACTTGCATGCTGAGGAAATCCTCGACACCACGCAGGGAATGAAGCCCGGTGAGATTCTCGACTATCAGCTCAAGGTCTTCCGCGACACGATGAACGCTCATCTGAACCACAAAGGCCAGAAGATCGTCTTCATCCATGGCAAGGGCGAGGGCGTGCTGCGCCGTGCGCTCATCAACGATCTCACCTACCGCTACAAGAAATGCACCTACCAGGACGCCTCGTTCCAGGAATACGGCTACGGTGCCACCATGGTCACCATCAACTCTTAAACGCAAGCAAAATGGAATATGGATATATCAAGGTAGCCTCGGCTGTGCCTCTTGTCAGCGTTGCCAACTGCAACGAAAACGTCAAAAACATAGAGACGCTCATCGCACAGGCCGAAGGACAGGGCGTGGAGATCATCGTCTTTCCGGAGCTGTGCCTCACCGGCTATACCTGTCAGGATCTCTTCCGGCAACATGTGTTGCTCGACGCTGCCGAGGTGGCGGTGATGAAACTTCTTGAGTTCACCAACCAACTCGACATCATTGCCATCGTCGGTGCCCCCGTGGCGGTGGGAGATCTGTTGCTCAACTGTGCCATCGTCATTCAGAAAGGTCATGTGCTCGGCATTGTGCCGAAGACATACTTGCCCAACTACAGTGAGTTCTACGAGAAACGCTGGTTTGCTTCCGCTCAGGATCTGCGTCCCTGCACGTTCCATTTTGCGGGTCATTCTGTTTCCATCACCTCATCGCCACAGCTCTTCCGCACCATGGACGGCGTGACCTTTGGCATAGAGATCTGTGAGGACGTATGGGCACCGACGCCACCGAGCAACCATCTTGCACTGGCAGGTGCCGACATCATCTTCAATCTCAGTGCCAGCGACGAGCTGATCGGTAAGCACGACTATCTGCTCAGCTTGCTCAGCAACCAAAGCGCACGCACCATGAGCGGCTATGTCTACAGTAGTGCGGGCTTTGGCGAAAGCACACAGGACGTCGTTTATGGCGGCAATGCGCTGATCTATGAAAATGGCAAACTGATCGCTCAGGGAGAAAGATTTTCCTTGCAGCCACAGTTGCAGACGGCACAGATCGATGTGGAATACCTGCGCTCGGAGCGACGGATGAACACGACGTTTACCAACGCTCAGCGCCGGATGATCAACGAAGACATTCGCTTTATCGATGCCGACGTTGTCGACCATCACGACTTTGTCTTGGAGCGCAGTGTCAATCCGCATCCTTTCATCCCACAGAGCGATGACATGGAGCGGTCGTGCAACGAGATCTTCTCTATTCAGGTCATGGGTCTGGCACGCCGCATTGTCCACACTCATGCCAAGACTGTGGTCGTCGGCGTGAGTGGCGGGCTGGATTCTACACTGGCCTTGCTGGTATGCGTGAAGACCTTCGACAAGCTCGGCATGGACAGAAAAGGCATCGTCGGCGTCACCATGCCGGGCTTTGGTACCACAGACCGCACCTATAACAATGCAGTCAGCCTGATGAACTCTCTGGGCGTGACCATCCGTGAGATCAGCATCGCCAAGAGCGTCACACAGCACTTCGAGGACATTGGCCACGACATGCAAGTGCATGATGTCACTTATGAAAACGGGCAGGCACGCGAGCGCACCCAGATTCTCATGGATCTCTCCAACCAGCTTGGCGGTCTCGTCATCGGCACCGGTGACCTCTCGGAACTCGCTCTGGGATGGGCTACCTACAATGGTGACCATATGAGCATGTATGGTGTCAACGCCTCTATCCCCAAGACCCTCATCAAGTATCTCGTGGAGTTTGTTGCCAAGACCGTAGATGACAAGAGCGCCTCGACGCTCTTCGACATCATCGCCACACCGATTTCGCCCGAACTGATTCCCGCCGACGAGAACGGTAACATCAAGCAGAAGACCGAAGACCTCGTGGGACCCTATGAGCTCCACGACTTCTTCCTCTACTATTTCCTGCGTTGTGGCTTCAGTCCCCGCAAGATTTTCATGCTGGCCTGCCATGTCTTCGACGGCACACATCCCCAGAAAGGTGTGTCGATCTATTCCGAGGAGACAATCCGTCACTGGCTTCGCACGTTCTGCCGCCGCTTCTTTGCCCAGCAGTTCAAGCGCTCCTGCCTGCCCGACGGACCGAAAGTGGGTTCTGTCAGCCTCAGTCCCCGTGGCGACTGGCGTATGCCCACTGATGCCCAGTCGGCTTTGTGGCTGGAAGAGTAAGGTGTTTGTCAGTAAGCATTCAGTTTAGGCCGTCTTTCCTATAAGCTGTAAATTTCCGACCTTTG
>OGQX01000285.1_pt1 | contig 61572 bp, 55 predicted proteins | sample 1553291 | NCBI WGS metagenome assembly OGQX01 (sample SAMEA2580030, study PRJEB22360) | human gut metagenome | biome: human gut; feature: human-associated habitat; material: faeces | place: Denmark | collected 2008/2010
TAAAACTAAAACCATCAGGACAAATTAATACAAATGATGAAACTTGGGCAATCCAGAACTTCTATAAAGTAAATAGAGGAGAAGCAACAGAAGCGGATATTCAAAAAACAAATGAGTTAATCGAAAAAATCCCAGATAGCCCATATTATCAACCATTAAAAGATGCGATGGAAAAATGGGAACCATATTATACAGAAAAATATCATCCTGAAATAATCGCTCAAAGATTAGACGATGCGAAAAAACCAACTATCGATACAAGTGAAATTTTAAAACTAAAACCATCAGGACAAATTAATACAAATGATGAAACTTGGGCAATCCAAAACTTCTATAAAGTAAATAGAGGAGAAGCAACAGAAGCAGATATTCAAAGAACAAATGAGTTAATTGAAAAAATCCCAGATAGCCCATATTATCAACCGTTAAAAGATGCGATGGAAAAATGGGGAAGCTATTATAACGAAAAATATAATCCAAGAAATGAAAAAAATAAACTTGAACAAAAAACAGCAATTTATAATCAAATCCTCGATTTAAACAAAGATAATAAACTTTCTGACAAAGAAAAATTAAGTAATCTTTTATCAGATGCTAGAAATAAGAATATTTTTACTACAGAAGAATTAAAGAATTTTGAAGAACTTTTGGTACAAGGAAGTAAAGAACTGTCTCCAACTCAATTGCCTAACCAAGCAGATAAAACAAAAGAAGATAGACTTCAGAATCTAGAAAATAAAAAACAAGAATTAAATGAACTAGTTAAAGGACAAGCAGGCAAAGAAGAGGTAGAAGCAAAATTAAGAGAAATTGCTAAACCAATTTTAGAAAATCTTGATCGCCAAATTAAAAATTTAGAATTTAATCTAAATAATATTAAATCATCTGATGCAGATCTAGTAAACAAAATCATAGCAGAATGGCAAAGAAAAGCCCCTAACAACATTGATAAATCAAAAATTACAGCAGAAGCAATTACTCAGGCATTAAACAAACAACTTCAAAGCAAACTAAAAGAAAAACAAGATCTTGAACAAAAAATCAGCGATTTTGTACAATTACATGAGAAAATAAAAAACAAAGATTATCCGGGTTTGAAGAAAGATGATCCTAAGAAAGATGAACCACCTAAGAATATTCTCACCCTAGATGATGAAGAAGTCGAAGGCTTAACTAATCCTTCTAATAAATTACGTGACAAAATTAACAGATTAAAAAATAAAGGAGTTGTCAAAACAATATTAGGATGGATTAAAGAACACCCAGTTAAAGCTGTAGCTTTACTTGCGACAACCGGTATAATAGGCGTAGTTGCTGTGGCAGGTATCGGATCCCTAATGGGAAATAAAGTTGCAGAAGTAGAAAAGCCAACAAAAGAAGTTAGTCAAGAAGCAGACGATGGATTAATTGCTCAATCACCAATAGCTGATACTGTTGATGAAGCGATTCAACAGGCAACTAACGAAGCTCCTACAGTAGATAATAATAGTATTGCTAATCAAGTATTAGCAGATGAACAAGCTAGAATTGCAACAGGTAGTGATGCTGTATATCAAGACGTTCATAGTGCAGCTAGCGAACAAAATAAGCAATATGCCCAATCTAGTGACGTTCAAAGTATTTGGCAAAATGCCACTGTTGAAGCAGGTAAAATGTATCAAGTAGAAGCAAATGGAGCTCTTACAGAATTAAATGGTGTTGATGCTTTAGTTCAAGCAGGAAACGAAGGAAAAACAATTATAAGTACATGGCAAAATGAAGATGGCACACTTGGGCGCAGTGTGATTACGCCTAGTGAGTTTGGGCAATCAATGGAAAACGCTGAAGAGAGTGCTAAGACAAGATAAAGAAGAAAAGGGGAAGATTTATGGAAAATAAGATCAATAAAATCATGCATCTAAAAAATGGTGCCAAATATTTGATACTAAATCAAGCGATCTATCAAGGAAAAAACTACTATTTTGCCGTTAGAGTAAGCGATGATGAAGAAGACATCATCGATGAATTCCAAATGCTTTCTGAAGAAGTAAGAGATGGAAAAATGTATATCTCTACGGTTAAAGATCCAGATACCTTAAAACTTCTTGCCGAGTATCTTGAAACAGCTTCATAGGTTCTGAAATAATAAAATAAAAAAAAGATAAGGAAATAGGTTGTCGAACCTGTTTCCTTTTTGCTATAATGAATTAGGTGATAAAGATGACATACAAAATTACAAGTAGAAGTGAACAAGATACGATCGAATTAGCAGAAAACATTGAATCAGAAAAATTCCCTAACATGGTAATTTGTCTAGAAGGAGATCTAGGTAGTGGAAAAACCGTATTTACTAAAGGTTTTGCGGCGTCTCTTGGCGTAGAAGAGCCTATTACCTCGCCAACTTTTAATATCATTAAAGAATATACCTCAGGAGAAATGGACTTATACCATATGGATGTTTATCGTTTAGATGGTAAAGTGGCAGATTTAGGAATTGAAGAATACTTTCAGAAAGATGGTATCGTGATTATCGAATGGGCTGATATGATCAAAGATTATTTACCACCAGAAAGATTAGAAATTAAAATAAAAATATCTGAGGATATAGAAGATACAAGAATAATTGTCATAACGCCAATTGGCAAGGATTATGAGGATCTATGTGAGGCCGTTCTATGACGATATTATATATAGATACTACAACTAACTATTTATATTCTGCTATTTCAATAAATAATCAAATAACAGGCGAAATCAAAGCGAAGTTGGATAAAGATTTGTCTGTTTTTACTTTACCTAAAATTAAAGAGATGTTAGAAGATAACCAGGTCGATCCTAAAGAAGTAGATAAACTTCTTGTTGTGAATGGACCAGGTTCGTTTACGGGAGTAAGAATTGGGGTAACCATCGCCAAAACTTATGCATGGAGTTTAAAAAAGAAAATCAGTACAGTTTCTAGTTTGAAGGCAATGGCGCTTTCTGCCAAAAACGAATGTGCCTATAAAGTACCTTTCATTGATGCTAGACGGGGATATGGCTATGCAGCAATCTATGATGAAAATCATAAAGCGGTACTAAAAGAGCAATACATGAGTATCGAAGCATTAAAGTGTGCCCTAGAGCATTTACCAGGCAGCTATACAATAATTACCAATACACCAATCGAAGGATTGGAAAATAACTGCGAAGAATATGATCCAAACTTTGCGAAAATTGTAGAAAACTGTAAAGATAGTGTCGAATTAAATCCCCATGCTGTCAATCCTAACTACTTAAAATTAACAGAAGCTGAGGAAAAACAAAAGGAAGAACTCATATGATCGTAAAGTTAACTGTGGATAATTGTAAAATTGAGAAATTAAAAAATAGTTTTCCACAGATTTTGGGGAAAACTGATGTAAAACAAGAAATTATAAACAATAACTTTACAAACTATTTTACTTACGAAGTTGACGGTGTTCCCGTTGCCTTTATCCACTATACTTATCTTTATGAGCGAGCAGAACTAATTGATATCGCCGTACTTCCTAAATATGAAAATCAAGGAATCGGTAATTCTCTAATGGAACATATGATAAATGATTGCCAAAGAAGAGGAATCGAAAACATTACATTAGAAGTACGAAAGGATAATCATAAAGCCATTCATCTCTATGAAAAAAATGGATTTAAATCAGTGGCGACGCGAAAAAATTATTACCAAGGAATGGACGCTTGGTTAATGGAGAAAGAGTTGATAAAATGAAAGATGTATATATATTTGCTATAGAGTCTAGCTGTGATGAAACTAGTTGCTCGATTGTAAAAAATGGGAAGGAAGAGATCACTACCGTTGTGCTTTCTCAGATCGATATCCACAAAGATTTTGGTGGGGTAGTTCCTGAGATAGCTAGTCGTCATCATGTCAAAAACATTACCATGGTAATTGAAGAATGCTTAACCAAAGCCAATATGACAATGGAAGAAATGGATGCGATTGCGGTAACCTATGGACCAGGTCTTATTGGTTCATTATTAGTAGGAGTGGAAGCAGCTAAAACACTAGCTTACTTATACCAAAAACCACTAATACCTGTTCATCATATTTCTGGACATATCTACGCAAACAATTTAAAAGAAGAATTAAAGTTTCCTTTAATCGCTCTAGTAGTAAGTGGTGGCCATACAGAATTAGTTTACATGAAAGATCATTATTGTTTTGAAAAAATAGGTGGCACGTTAGATGATGCAGTAGGAGAGTGCTATGATAAAGTAGCGAGAATTATCGATGTACCATATCCTGGTGGTCCAACTATTGATAAATGGGCCCAATTAGGTGAAGAGACTTATCATTTACCGCTCCCATTAAACGATGATTCTTATAACTTTAGTTTCAGTGGCTTAAAAAGTGCCGTAATTAATTTAGTCCATAATGAGAAACAACGTAATCAACCAATTAGAAAAAAAGATTTAGCTACCTCTTTCCAAAATACAGTAGTGAAAATCATCAGTAAAAAGACGATGAAAGCATTAAAAGATTACCAAGTAAAAAATTTAATTATTGCTGGAGGAGTAGCGGCTAATCACGGAATAAGAGAAACACTAACTACACTTTGCGAACAAGAGAATATCACTTGTAGTGTACCAGATATAAAATACTGTACCGATAATGCTGCAATGATCGCCGCATCAGGTTACTATGCTTATCGCTTAGGAAGGGTAGGAACTTTAGATTTAAATCCAAAATCAAGTATAGTATTAAAGTAAATAAATGATCAGGGGGAAAATAAAATGAATCACATACAAACTATTCTTTTAGATATGGATAGTATTACGAAATTTTTAGCGAGAAAAAAGATAGAAGAACGCTCACAATATCCGATCTATGAAAGTGTAATCAAAGAAGGAATAAAGTCACTTAGTGCCTTTCAAGTAATTGCTTTTACTCTAGGAGATAAAAAATATGCTACCAAGTGGCTACATACTACGCATTTAAACCGATTAATCCCAACGATAGAAGCAGGAGAGAAAAATAATAGTCGAATCACTTGTGATCAATTACTAAAAAATATCTTTCTAAAAAAACAACTAAAGCGAGAAAAAGTATTAGTTGTAAGTAATAATCCCAAAGTAGTGATCAATAGTCAAGCATTAAATCTAAGCACTTGTAGTTGTAGTTTATTAGGCAAAGAACCATTTCCAACTACAGATTATAAAGTTAAATTCTTAGCAGAACTTAATCAGTTAAATCAAAATAAAACAAAACAAACCGCCGAAATGACCAATCCAAGAAAATTATCTCAGGAAAGTAGCAATCAAGTAAAAAGAGTACACGAAAATACCAATCAAGAAAAAGCGAATATTCAAAACATATATATTGATCAAGAAACTTGGGATAGCCTATCGTTACCTGCCAAAATCAATTTAGAAAAAGAATTCGTTCAACCATTAGCTGTTACTGTTCAAGAAACACTTCGAAATATGCCTACTTCTAGTTTAGTATTAACGAAATCCCCAGAAGTAGAACTTCTTCTTGAACAGTTAGCCATTCCTAGTTGTTACCTTATTACGCCTTTTAATGACCAAATAGAACGTAAATCATCACAAGAAATACCAATTAAACGCTTAGAGAAAGCCAAAAGCTTAAATTTAAGAGGACAATTGACCGTAAATCAGTAGACAATCAAGTAAAAATTTGATAGTATTAAGGCTACGCAGCTTGATTAGAGCAAAAAAAAAGAAAACGATCTCCTAATAGAGTTCGTTTTTTGGCGTTTAAGTAAGGAGGTTAGTATGGAAATTACAAAAGAAGAACTAGCAAAAGAACAACAACATTTGGCGAAAACATTGGAATTAATCAGAAAATACATCTCAGAACTCGGTCAAGAACTCTATGATAAAGAAGAAAAAATTAAAGAGTTCAAGGAACTGATCTGGGATACTAGACATGATATGGATCCAGCGGAAATGCGAACCATGATAGGAGCAAGTGATCTAGAAGTAAGCATAGCTGAAGCAAGAAGAAAATATTTTCAAAAATTATTTCGGATCCAAGAAAGTCCCTATTTTGCTTCGATCACTTTTCAAGCAGAAGGAGAAGACCCTCAAAAAATTTATATTGGAATTACGCATGTAGAAGAAGATTTACATTATTATGTACATGATTGGCGTGCACCAATTTGTAGTTTATTTTACGATTATGAAGTTGGCAAAGCTTCTTACCAATCACCAGATGGAATTGTAAGAGGGGAACTTACGAATAAACGTCAATTTAAAATCGAAAGAGGTAAGCTAAAACGTGTTTTCGATAACAGTATTAATATCGACGATGAAGTACTACAGGATGTTCTTTCCCAAGAATCTAGTGATAAAATGAAGAATATCGTCAATACCATTCAACAAGAACAAAATGCAGTTATTCGTAACACAGAAGATAAAGCGCTAATTGTTCAAGGAATTGCCGGTAGTGGTAAAACCTCGGTAGCTCTACATCGTATTGCTTTTCTCTTATATAAAATTAATAATTTAACTTCAAATAATATCATTATTTTTTCTCCCAATCATATTTTTTCAGAATATATTTCTAACGTTTTACCAGAACTAGGAGAAGAGAATACCCTTCAATGTACCTTTAATAGCTTTTTAGAAGCAAACCTTACAGAATTTAGACATGTCGAAGAATTTACTGCATTTATCGAGCGTTATTATAAAGGAAAAGAAACTAATCCAGCCTGGGTAGCTTATAAACAAAGTGATGAAATTATCGATGATCTTGATCACTATATTCATGACTTAAATCAACAGGCCTATTTCATAGATGGAATCGTGTTTGATAAGATTTACTATAGTAAAGACGAATTAAACCAATTATTAAAACGATATCAACATTTCCTACTTTTTGAACGAATCCCAGCGATTGCTTATAAATTATGTGATTATCACTATGAAGGAAAAAAGGGTAAAGCTAAACAGATTATCTCTTTATTGTATAAAGCTTTTAATATAAAGAAAGATTTTAAACAAATTTATATCAACTTTTATCATAGTGAACACTTTAGAAATCATTATCCTACTAGTCTTACAGATAAAGAAATAAAAGAAACCGTAAGTAAAAGAGAAATTAAATATGAAGATGCCTGTGTTTTTATTTATTTAAAAGGTCTACTAGAAGGATTTGAATATCGAGGATTAATAAAAGAAGTTGTAATCGATGAAGCCCAAGATTACAATAAACTTCAATATCATATCATTAAAAATATTTTTCCACGTAGTAATTTTACTATTTTAGGAGATGTGAATCAAACAATAAATCCTTATTATAAATATCAATCATTAAATGAACTAAAAGAAATCTTTACCGAGGATTGCCGTTATCTAGAATTATGTAAAACTTATCGTTCAAGCCAAGAAATCATCGAATATACCAATAAAATCTTAGGATTAAATCATATTCAAGCAATTAGAAAGAAGAATAATCATCCAGTAGTATTTAGAACCGAAGAAAATCTCAAAGAACAATTATTAACAGATATTATGGCATTAAAGAAAAATAATAAATCCGTCGCTATTATTACCAAAAATGATGTTGAAGCTTCAATGATATACGAATTACTAAAAGAAGATCTAGAAAATATCAGTTTATTAAATACGAACAGTGAAAAATTTAATCGGGATATGGTAATTATTCCTTCTTATACGGCTAAAGGATTAGAATTTGATTCAGTAATTATTTATACAGAACCAAGTAATTACTATAGACAATCAGAGCGCTATCTTTATTATGTTGCATGTACTAGATGTCAACATGAATTAATTATCTATAATCAAAAAGAAGTATTTTAGAGTTGTAATTTTATCCTAAAAATATTATAATCTTACTAGATAGTAAGGAGTGGGTAAAATGGCTAAAGAAAAAACTAGCACTACTAAAAATCACGAACAGGAAAAAAGTAAAGAGGAAGTATTAGGAAAAAAAGTTTCCCACAAAAAGAAAGATGCTAAATCAAAAAAATGGGATTTTAGACATCTAACCGAAGAACAAAAAAGACTATCCATCTATGGAATAATCGGGATTTTAATCATTATTGTAATTATTATTGCTATATTCTCATTTAATTCAGAAAAAGGAAATACCCCTGAAGAGAAAACAGAAAATTATCTAGAAAAAACAGTAAGGGGATTCTATGAAGATTATTACTATGAACAATTAGTAAAACTAGAAGAGAATAAAATGATAGATGGAGATGTAGCTACTTTCCTATCTAATTTTACAACTGAAGGAATACCAGTCAGTGTTCAGCTTCTAATCGATAACAAATACGCTAAAGAAAGTGAAATCGAAAAAAATATTGGTAAATACGAATGTAATTATGATAATACCATTGTTAGAATCTATCCAACAAGTCCTTATGGAAAAGAAGATTATACATTAAAAAGCACTTTAGATTGTAAAAAAGAAATGGAATAATTCGATAAATATAATGCATAAAAGAGATTAGGTAAAAATCCTAATCTCTTTCTATGAAATACAAATTATTATCATGATAAATCGATCTCAATAAAATAAAGATGAAAAAGGAAATCAAAAGATGAAGAAAAGAGTCAATAATTAATAAAATAGTGTTGTAGAGTTAGCTAAAATTTGCTAGAATATACTAGGCATTTAAGATAATAAAAGGAGGTTGTACATGAGTTTTATTATCCAATCTGTAACTGTGTTACTAGAAGGAATAGTCTCTTTCTTTTCTCCCTGCGTAATTCCGTTATTACCTATCTATATGGGGTATCTAGCAGGAAATGCGAAAGAAAAAGATAAAGATGGAAATATTATCTATCGAAGAAAAAAAGTATTTTCATATACCTTATTTTTTGTACTAGGTATTTCTATGTCATTTTTCTTACTGGGACTATCTTTTACCGCAATAGGAAGCTTTTTCAAAGAGAATCGAGCAATGATTGCGATTATTGGTGGAATAATTATTCTTTTATTAGGTTTATTCCAGTTAAAGATCATTAAATTACCATTTCTTCAAAAAGAAAAGAAATTAAATGTAAAAATTAACCCTAAAAAGATGAGCCCTATTATGGCATTTATCATGGGATTTTTATTCAGCTTTGCTTGGACTCCTTGCGTAGGACCAGCCTTATCTTCAGTATTAATTATGGCTGGAAGTGCAGATAGTATGTTACTAGGTAATTTACTAGTGTTTATCTACGCAATTGGATTTATCATTCCTTTCTTAATTTTGGGATTATTTACTAGAGAAGCTTTAAACTTTTTAAAACAAAAACAAAATATTTTGACAAAAGCAGTTCAATTAGGTGGTGTTCTTCTTATTGTAGCAGGAACATACACAGTAATTACGAACGTGAATACATGGCAAGTACAAATGTCTGCGACTAAAGAGAATTGTAAGATAGATAAAGAAACTGGGTTAGCCACATGTCCAGGTAGAACACCTTCACGGCCAAATGATCAAGAAACCGTTTCTCGTATTGAAAAGTTTTCTTTAACTGATCAAAATAACCAAGATCATAATTGGGAAGACTACAAAGACAAAACCGTATTACTACATTTTTGGTCAACAGATTGTAGTGCATGTAAAAAAGAATTAAACGAGTTACAAGAAGTATATGAACATTATCAAGAAAATGAAAAAGATGTAGCTTTATTAACGGTAGTTTCTCCACAAGTAGAAGGAAAGAGTCAAAAACAAATCGAAAAATTTATTGCGAGTAAAGATATTACTTTTCCTGTGTTAATCGACAAAACAGGTGAATTCTTCTTAGAATTTAATATTGTTTCTTTCCCTAATACATTTATCGTTAAAGATTCAGAAATTCATCAGAGTATTCCTGGAGCGACAACAGCGGATAATCTAATTGACCTGGTTGAAAAAGTTAAACGAAACGCATAAGATAATCAAAAAAAAGACAGATAAATAAATATCTATCTAGTATTGATAAGAGAAGATGATTAAGATGAGTTTTTAATCATCTTTTTTTCTATACAGGAAATAATATAATACATGATACATGAGACAATACCTAAAATGACTACTGAAGTGATAACCAGATTAATATTAAATACTTGCGAACCATACATGATTAGATAACCTAATCCTTCTTTAGAAACCAATAACTCTCCCATAATTACACCAATTAAAGACATACTGATATTAATTTTAAGACAATTTACGATAGTATTTTTATTACTAGGAACAATTAATTTATAGAATATCTGATACTTTTTCGCATTTAAAGTCTGTAATAGGCGAACATAATAGGGATTAGTAGAGATGAATCCATTATAGATATTAATAATGGTAATAAAAGTAGAAATGAGTAGTGCCATAAAGATAATGGAATTGGTATTCGCACCAACCCAAATGATGATGAGAGGTCCTAAAGCTACTTTAGGCAAAGAATTCATTACAGTTAAATAGGGATCGACAATTTTGGCAATCGTTTTATTCCACCAAAGAATAGATGCAACGACAAATCCGATAATTAAGGCAATCCAAAAACTAATTAGCGTTTCATACACCGTAATCCAAATATGATTAAGTAAATTGTTCTGTTGCCATAAAGAACAAAAAGTATCTATTACCTTAGATGGTGAGCTAGATAGAAAAGTATTAATCCAACCCATTCGTGCACTAATTTCCCAAACAGCTAAAAAGAAGACAATGATGGCAATTTGAAAGAAAAGTACGATGATTTTATTCCGTTTTCTTTTTCGTAAAAATTGTTTATGTTCTTCACTATAAGTGGACATCTAAATCCCCCCAAATCTGATCATAATAAAAGTTAAATTCTTTGCACTTTCGATTTTGAATCGGAGTAGATTTGTTCGTCAAATGAATATCATAAATTTTCTTAACAGTAGCCGGACGCTTACTTAATACAACCACTCGATCAGACATTGAAATGGCTTCTGCTAAATCGTGAGTAACTAAAATAGCTGTCTTTCCTTCATTTTTAATAATTTGGTAAACATCATCTGATAAAGACAAACGAGTCATCGAATCCAGTGCAGAAAAGGGTTCATCTAATAAAAGGATATCTGGATCCACGGCTAACGTTCTAATTAAAGCTACCCGCTGTCTCATCCCTCCAGATAAAGAATTAGGATATTTATAAATAAACTCTCCCAAACCATAAGTGTTTAATAAATCAATAACACGCTGTTTAGTTTGTTCATTTAACGTATGGCTAATTTCTAGGCCAATTAAACAATTATCTAAAATAGTACGCCAAGGAAATAAAGCATCTTTTTGTAACATGTATCCCATACGGATATTCTCTTTATGAAAGGTAATTTTTCCTGCTGATTTTTCTTCCAGATTAGATAGGATAGAAAGTAAACTAGTTTTTCCACATCCAGAAGGTCCAACGATTGCGACAAGTTCTTTATCGTAAATATCAAGAGAGATATTATCGATTGCGACAATCTCTCCGCTTGTATCATGGTAGATTTTTTTTACTTCATCAATCGTAAGAATTTTTTTCATACTAATCCTTAGTATAAATTAAATCTTCATATTTTACCGTATTATCTAGCTCTCCCGCTGCCTTCATAATATCTTGTAAATGATAGAATGAATCTTCTTTGAAATCAGTTGTAGTAGGCCATGCATCGATACTGCGGTACCTAGCAATAACTTCTACTAAATCATTCATAGAAGTATCTGGAAAGAATTCAATGATTGCGTTAGCAACTTCCTCATCACTGTGATTGTGTACATAATCTAATCCTTTTTGGATAGCTCTTGTAAATTTCTCAATGATCTCTGGATTTTCTTCGATGTAACTAGTTCTAGCACTATATGAAGTGTATGGAACCACGCCACCAAGTTCACCGATGGATGCTACAATATAACCAAACCCTTGATTTTCAATTTGCGTAGCATTAGGTTCAAATAAGGAAACAAAATCTCCTTGACCACCCATGAAAGCACCAGACATTGCCGCAAAATCTACACTTGTATCGATCTCTAAATCATTAACAGGATCGATTCCATTCTGTCGAAGTGCCCATTCAAAAGTCATTTCTGGCATTCCGCCTTTTCTTCCCCCAATAACACTTTTTCCTCGTAAGTCATCAAGAGTAAAGTCTTCATATTTTTCTCTTGAAACTAAGAAAGACCCATCTTTTTGGGTTAATTGAGCAAATGTTTTTAAGTAATCTTTTTCGCCGGCATTATAAACATAGCTAGCTGTCTCCTAAAGGATAATAGTAAAATAAGAATAGAACTATATTCAATTAAAATATTCAGAAGACAATAAATGATTTCTCTTAATACCGTCTAATTTATTTCCTATATTCCTGTACTAATTACAGTACTTTTTAAATGAAAAAATAAAGAAAAAAATTACTAGCGGAATAAGCTATATACTTTTTGACTATAAATTGTTAAGATGAACTTGAGGTGTTTATCATGAACCAAGAAAAAATGGGATTATTTATTAGTGAACTTAGAAAAGAATATAAACTCACCCAAAAGGAATTAGCCGACAAATTAGGAATATTAGATACTTCAGTATCTAAATGGGAACGTGGAATCAATGCTCCAGATATTTCTTATTTAACAGAATTATCTAAAATATTTCATGTAACAGTACAGGAACTTTTAAATGGAGAAAGAAAGTTTAAGAAAAAAGAAATTGATGTTAATCACCATAGTAAAGTATTAGAAGTAACCAATTTATCTAAATCTTTTGGGAAAAGAAAAATTCTAGATAATATTAATCTAACCATTTATGAAGGAGATATTATCGGCTTAATTGGTCCAAATGGTGCTGGGAAAACTACATTGATAAAAACAATTCTTCGCCTTTACTACTACGATAAAGGTAGTGTAGAAATCTGTGGTTATGATACAAAAAAACAATTAGAACAAGCGCTATCTAAAGTAGGGGCAATTATCGAAAAACCAGACATGTATGATCAACTTACTGGACGAAAAAATTTAAAGATAACAGAACTACTAAATAATATTCACGATCAAAAATATGTTGAGGAAATGATCGAGTTTGTAGGATTGAAAACCAGAATCAATGATAAAGTAAAGAAATATTCATTAGGAATGAAACAACGTTTAGCGATAGCCAATGCTTTGATAAAAAAACCTAAATTATTAATTTTAGATGAACCGACAAATGGGTTAGATCCAAAAGGAATAAGAGAATTAAGACAAATGTTAAAGACGATCAGTCAAGAACAAAATATGAGTATCTTAATTAGTAGTCATATTTTATCAGAAGTAGAAAATATCTGTGATCGAGTAGTGATTATTGATCAAGGAAGGTTAGTAAAAGAGTTCGGAATCGAAGAAGTAAAATATAAAAACATCAGTTTAGAAGAAGAATACTTTTCTGAAACCGAAAGCTTTGAAAATGGTGAAGAACATGAAAATAATTAATTTAGTCAAAAGTGAATTTATTAAAAATTACAATGTAAAAAGATGGCTAATCATCACCATAGTATTAATCATTGCTTCTCTTTTCCTCATTCGTTATACGGATAATCTTTTGGAAGAAAAAACAACTTATGATGATACAGGTTTGAAAGTAAGTATCGAGTCTTTCGAAAATGCCCTTAATAATTTAGAAAAAAAAGAAGAAAAAACGTTAGACGATGAATATGAAATGTTTTTTAGTAGGAACTATATTGACTATATGAATATACTGCTAAACAAAAAAATAAATCATCGGAATGATTGGAAGTTTGCCTTCATCGATGAACAAGTATTACCGACTTTATCAGAAAATTTCTTAATCGAAAAAATAGTAAATGAACAAAGATATGAAGAAGTTTCAGAATTTTGTGATTACAAAGATAAAAATTCTAGTGTATATGGAATAAAAATATGTCAAAATATTTTATCAGCCGATATCGATAATGGAAGAAATTTGACCAAACTAGAAGAACTATATAAAAATAATCTACAAACAATAACAGATTATCAACAATTACTAGAAGAAGATAAATACTATTTATATTTACAGTATCAAGTAGATCATGGAAAAATAGAAAAAGACGAATTTGTTCAAATTTTATTAGACAAGAAGGTAGAAACGAATACAGACTTTTTAGGATTAAATTACTTACAATATCAACGCCTAGAAGAAAACGCTAAAATAGAAATTATGGATGAAGAAGAGTACAATCAAACATCATCTAGTGATTATGCTTCTTATCAAGAATATGTGACCTATAATACAAAATTAAAAAATGATGCGATAAAAAATAGAGAAATCTTATTATACAGTACAGAACATGAAATTGAACATGATATTTCTTACAATCTATTAGATGACGTAACAGAAGGCGTTAGATATATGAATACCAAAATAAAAGTAAATCAAGTATTTCACTTATCTGTTGTAGTCATGATTATTGTAGCGATTACGAATAGCGGAATTATCAGCCGTGAACATAGTAAAGGAACGATAAAAAACATCATCACAACACCGGTTCAAAGATGGAAAATATTACTCAGTAAATTTATCTATTTACTATTAGATACTTATCTCATATGGCTATTAGGTCTTGTAATCATTAGTTTACTTGCTGGTATTCAATATGGTTTTAATGATTTATTAGATCCCAAATTAGTCTATGTAGGTGGTCAAGTCAAAGAAGTAAATTACTATCTCTATATTTTAAAAGATATCTTCCTAGCTAGTATCCCAATCATCTGTTTCTTAAGTATTTTATTCTTCCTATCCGCAGTAACATTGAACACTTCTTTAACAGTCGGAATAATCTCTTCTTTATCTGTAGTATCTTTCTTCCTTTGGATTATGATGATAACCAATAGTTTCCCCAATATAGTATATACACCGTTCTGGTATTTAGATTGTGGTTATATCCTAAGTAATGCTGAAATCTATGTTGATTCATTAAAAAATGTTTCATACAACCTAGGAACAGGTATCATTAGCTCGTTAGTGATTAGTATTATCCTATATATCCTCACCAATATCGTTTATATTAAACGAGACATCAAAAACTAGAAAAAATAAATCTAAAAATAACGATCGGATATATGATAATTGTAAGAAAAATAGGTTAAATATCAATTAGAATCAACCCGATATTGGCCTATTTTTCTTTTGACCTTTTTCACTGAAATTCTACCGAAAAACATAAAAGGGTTATAATCTCATAAAATTTTATGAGGTGAAAAAATGGAAAACATGATGGATCTTAAAGATTTGATTTTATCAGATAACCATTTAAATCTACTCCTTGAAAAACACTTATCCAAACAACTTTATGAACATAATCTTCTTTCCTTTTCCACTTACGAAAAGATGAAAGAAGAAATTGATCATGAAATATTAGAAATAACTCAAAATTTAAAAAAGACATTAAAACCAGAATCTTTATCATTTACATCACCACCAAAAGTAAGATTATTTCTCGATAGAAAAGAGAATCTTAATGATGAATAAAGAGAAAAAATATTCATTAGTAGAAGAAATAAGAAGACAAATCTCAACCGGAAAATCGATCTATGATTTAAAATTACGTGTTACTTTTTATGCCAGAGTTTCAAGTGATAGTGATGAACAAGCAACATCAGTAGTCAACCAAGTAGACTATTTTTGTCATTTAATTCGATCTAATCCCAATTGGCTATTCGTAGATGGTTATGTTGACGAAGGAATTAGTGGAAAAAGTGTAAATAAAAGAGAAGCGTTTTTAAAAATGATAGAAGATGCGCAAAACGATCAATTTGATTTAATTCTAACGAAAAGTGTACCTCGGTTTGCGAGAAACACTTTAGATAGTATTCACTATACAGAAGAATTATTAAAATATAGTGTCGGTGTTTACTTTCTAAATGATAATATTAATACTTTTTTACCAGACTCAGAATTTCGTTTAACTTTAATGGCTAGTATCGCTCAAGATGATTTGAGAAAACTATCAGAAAATGTGAAGTTTGGATTAAAACAATCCATAAAAAGAGGGGTAGTATTAGGAAGTAATAATATCTATGGGTATATAAAAGATAAAGGCAGATTAAAAATAGTTGAAAAAGAAGCTAGTATCGTGAAAAAAATGTTCACTTTATACGATAGTTATTCAAGCTTAAAGAAAACATCGCTTCAATTAGAAAAATTAGGATACCTTAATCGTAAAGGAAAACCCTTTGATACAACGACAATTAGAAGAATCTTGATGAATCCTAAATATAAAGGCTATTATTGTGGTAATAAAACAACCGTCTTAGATTATAAATCAGGAATAACTAAACGGATTACTAAAGATAAATGGGTAATTTATAAAGACAATAAAAAAATTCCTCCTATTGTCTCTGAAGAACTATGGGATAGAGTAAATAATGAGCTAGCTAAAAAACAAAACCATTATCATAGTAAAGAGAGGATAAATACGAAAGGTAACTATGCTTACAGTGGAAAACTAATCTGTCAAGAACATAAAATAGCCTATACTAGATCAGGAAGAAAAAAGAATCGCCAGAACGATTATCGCTATTGGTCGTGCAGATTATATAAAAGAGGACTCCAGTACTGTATTAGTCCACTATTAAAAGAAGCTAATCTCGATATATTGTTTCAGTATATAATCAGTAAATTTTTCCCAAACAAAGAAATGATCAAAGGGCGACTGATTAGTAGAATAAAAAAATACAATATGGATGAAGAACTTACTCAAAAACAATCTAGTATAACGAAGAAACAGATAAATTTAGAAACACAAAAAGAGAAATTATTTGAACTAGTCAGTAGTAACTATATCACTAATGAGGAATTTAAACAAAAAAATGAAGTCTTGAATCAGAAACTTCATAATCTCAAAATAGAACGACAGACTTTAGAAGTAAAGCCAACTGTAGAAGAAAAAAATAAGCAGTTAATTCATCAACTAGATAGAGAACTAGAGATTAAATATCATTTATCTAATTATATAGATTTATTGGTAGACCGTGTTTATGTTTCTAAAATAAATAATGATCGCCACTTAGTAAGACTAGAAATAGTGTTAAAAACAGGACTAAATATTCTGATAGATTATGACCAATTCTCCATGAAACATAAGGAAAAATGGGAACTAAATTCAGACGGGAACTTTGTCCAATTTCTAATAGATAAACCATAAATTTTCCCTTAACCGACCACAACCTAAATACATGCTTCACTACCAGAAAAACCAATTTGAACATCTCCTGATAAGACGGCAGCTGTTACCTTATCGGCTCCAGGTGTCAACAATAACTCAATCTCTAATCCTTCTTCTTCAAAAAAACCTTGACTGATCGCTGCATATTGTGGAGCATAGAAAATCGTATGCGCAACTTCCGCCACCGTGATTTTTTCCAAAGAAGAATCTTTTTCCTCATTCTTATTTAAGTCTAAAAAGAACAAACTAGCAAGCGCAAGAACTATAATAAAAATGAGTAAAACATATAAAAATTTTCTCATATTTCCTCCTTTACTAATGTATTATATGAAAAAAATAAACAAGTGCTATTGAAATAACCAAAAGGAAAAAAGAAAATAAACCACAAACATTGAAGCCTAAAACCGCTTACTTATGTGGTATAATATAAATAGAAAAACTAGGACAAGACTCATTTTATGAATTGGAAACTAGCTACGAAAGAAGCAAAAAAATAGGATAATCATATAAATAAGTAAGAGGAGAAGATGTAACATGGGGCATATACTAAAAATTTGTACTTTTAATGTTAGAAATGATAACTTAATACCGGATTTAACCACAGAAATGATCAGAGCTAACTATCATAAATTACTAGTAAGTTACGGTATAGATATCTTATGTACCCAAGAACTAATCGAAAGTACCATGAAAATCATAAGAGAATATTTCCCAAAACATCATATTTTAGGAGATTACCGTTATGGAAAAGGAAGATTAGTAAAGAAGATAAAAACCTTGAAAAAATATAACGAAGCTAACGCCATCATTACTCCTTTTTCAGTGATAAATACGAAGACCTATTCCTTACCTTGGATACCACGAAGTATGAAAGAAATCTATAATGGGATATTCAAATATCGTTCATTAACTCCTAGAATTATCACACTTTCTAATCTTAAAGTTCCCCAAGAAATTGTAGTCGTAAATACTCACTTAGATTGTCATATTGAGAGTATTAAAAATATTCAATTAAAAAAGGTAGAAAAGATTCTGAAAAAACAAACTAACCCTATCATTTTAACGGGAGATTTCAACACAGATAAAGATGATCCTATTTTTACTCGTTTCATCGCTATGTTAAATCAATTAGGGTTAAAAAGAGTAGAATATGATCAAAAGACATTTGCTAAGTCTAAGAAAGAGGCAGCAATCGATCATATTTTTATTCCTAACTCTTGGAAAATAAGAAAAATTGAAGCAATTAAGGATCGAGAACTAGAACACTATAGTGATCATTATCCTATTTATGTAGAAGTAGAAATACCAGAAGAAGAAAAGAACTAGAAGGTTTTAGAAAAGATAATTTTCTTTCTAACTATAGTAAAATAAAATAAAGTTTGTTATAATGAAGTAAATAAAAATCAGCATCAACAGGAGGAAATATGGGACTATTTAGTAAAATTAAAAGTATGTTTAAAGGGGAAAGTAAACCCCAAGAAAAAGAGATCGAAAAAGTAGAAAAAGTAATTGAAGAGGAAGAAGTTGAGGAACAGAGAGTAGAAACAAAAGAACAGCCTTCAGTTAAAGAAGTAGAACATAAAAAAGAAGTATCTTCGGAAAAAGAAACAAAAAAAGAAATATCTTCAGAAAAACAAATAAAAAAAGAGCCAGAAATAAAAGAAGACACGACAACTAGTGAAGTGCCAACCAAAAAGGCAAATAAAGTATACGAAAAAGGATTAACGAAAAGTCGAAAAGGATTTGTTTCTAATCTAATCAATTTAACTTCCAAGTATCATAGAATCAATGAAGAGTATTTTGAAGAATTAGAAGAGATTCTTATTATGGCCGATATTGGAGTAAATACGGTTATGGAATTCATGGATCGCTTAAGAAGTAGAGTGCAAAAAGAAAAAATTGAAGATCCAGAAGCATTAAAAGAAATTATTGTCGATGAATTATTTATCATTTATGTAGATGACAATATCTTAACCAATAAAATTAATTATAACCCAGATGGACCTACAGTATTATTATTTATTGGTGTAAATGGAGTAGGAAAGACAACGACGATTGGAAAACTAGCTTGGAAATTAAAAGAAGAAGGGAAAAAAGTATTACTAGTAGCTGGAGATACTTTCCGTGCAGGAGCGACCAAACAGTTAGAAGAGTGGAGTGAAAAAGTTGGGGTATCTTTTATTGGTAAAGCTGAAGGTGCTGACCCCGCATCTGTAGTTTACGACGGTTTAGAAAAAGCGAAACAAGAAAATTACGATGTGGTTATGATCGATACAGCGGGACGACTTCAAAATAAAATCAATTTGATGAGAGAATTAGAAAAAATTAATCGGGTTATTCAAAATGCTATACCTGGTGCTCCACATGAGACACTATTAATTATTGATGCTACGACAGGACAAAACGGAATCAGTCAAGCCAAAAGTTTTCAAGAAATTACCAATATTACTGGCATTGTGTTAACTAAATTGGATGGTACCGCAAAAGGAGGAATTGTCTTAGCGATCAAAGAAGAGGTAAATATACCAGTCAAATATATTGGTTTAGGAGAAACCAAAGAAGATCTTCAACCATTTGATATCGAACAATATATTTATGGCTTATTTAAAGATATGATGTAGGAGTAAATATGGATAAGAAAATATATTTAAACAATCTATATGATTATTATGGGGGCTTATTTACCGATAAACAACAAGAGTATTTTGAAGCATACTACTTTGACGATTTATCCCTAAGTGAAATTGCTGAAAACAACGGAGTAAGTAGAAATGCCGTTCATGGACAAATAAAAATTGTAGAAGAAAAATTACTATTTTATGAAGAAAAATTAAAATTATATGAAAAATCATTGAAAATAAAAACACTAATCCAAGATTTAGATGACGAAAAAAGAAATCAAATAGAAGAATTAATATAATATAGAGAAAGAAAAGGGGTACCTTATGTTTGATAAAATTATTTTTATTGGAGAACAAGATGCACATATTAAATTAGTGGATGAAGTTAAAGTAGAAACCGATATCATGAACATGCCATTAGTATTAGAGGATCCAGAAAAATCGATACTGGCTGAAGTAAAAGATTTACAAGATGGCGCTGTAAAAGTAAGACTATTAGGAGAAATAAAAAATGGTAAGTTCATTGGAGGTGTTCTTAGAAAACCTAGTTTAAATGCCAATATTCGGGCACTAGATGTTAATGAGTTTACCTTAATTGTAGGAGAAGAGAAAGTAGGGGCCTTAGAATTAGGCATTAGTCCATTCTATGCTGGTAAAAAAATCTATGCCGATATGAATGAGTTATTCAGTAATCATATGTGTATTTTTGGTAATACTGGTAGTGGTAAAAGTTGTGGTGTCGCTAGAATAATACAAAATATATTTACCAATCCGAATTTTGTTCCATATCGCTCTAACTTCTTAATTTTTGATTCATCAGGCGAATACTATACGGCTTTTCAAAACTTAAATCAAATCAATCCCAATTACCATTATCGATTCTTAACAACCAATGCGAATAGTGTTCATCATGGCGAAATTCTTCGTATTCCTTTATGGCTATTAAATATAGAAGATATGGCTTTACTTTTGTCCGCAACGACACATACTCAAATTTCCATTATCGAGAAAATGATGAAATTAGTCCGTATTTTTTCTCAATCAGATGCCATAGCCATTCGTTATAAAAATCATTTAATTGCGAGTGCGATTATGACGATTATATATTCTAATCAGGGATCTGCTAGTAAAAGAGACGAGATTTTCTCTATCTTTAATACTTGTTCCACAAACGAATTCAACTTAAACGCAGTAGTTCAAGGAATTGGGTATACTAGAAAATTACATGAATGTTTCTTAATCGATTCTACTGACCAATTTTCAGAACGTGTACTATTAACAGAATACGTTAATAAGTTTATCGATCCAGAACTAAATAAGTTTGAACCAGACAAATTACATTATTTTACTTTGTCTGATCTAGAGAAAGCCCTAAACTTTACGCTAATTAGTGAAGGATGGCTAAGAAATGAAAATGTTTATGCCGATGCGATTACGTTAAAAGTTAAACTTCACGATCTAGTCATCGGTAGTAATGCCAAGTTCTTCGATTATAAAGACTTTGTTAGAATCGATCAATATTTAGGTAGTTTAATCGTTCAAGATAATAAAAAATTTCAAATTATTAACATCAACCTAGAAGATGTCGATGATGCGTTTGCTAAATCGATTGTTAAAATCTTTGCCCGCTTACTAATGGATTTCTCTAAAAAGATAGAACGAGGAAGTATGCCGTTTAATATTCTTTTAGAAGAAGCACACCGTTATGTAAAAAAAGATCAAGATGAATTCTTGTTCGGCTACAATATTTTTGATCGAATTGCGAAAGAAGGAAGAAAATACGGAATTATCATTTCTTTAATTTCTCAAAGACCAGTTGATATTAGTGAAACGGTAATTTCACAATGTTCTAACTTCTTGATCTTTAAAATGAGTCACCCACGTGATATCGAATACATTACGAAGATGATTCCAAACATTACCGAAGATACTATCGAAAAACAAAAGTCATTACAAGTAGGAAACTGCTTAGGATTTGGTTCAGGATTTAAGATCCCACTAATTATTCAATTAGATATGCCAAACCCAATGCCACAAAGTAGTAGTTGTGATGTAGTTACTCGTTGGACAAATAGATAAAAGTGTTACCTCGGTGTAGCGCTTTTTCTTTATCTTACGGGAATATCTAGTCATTTAGAAAAATTTACGTTATAATATAAATGCTTAAGGAGGAGATAAAATGTTTGAGACTTTAGGAGATAGATTACAAAATGCTCTCCATAAAATAAAAGGATATGGAAAAATTACCGAAGATAATATCAGTGATATGATGAGAGAAATCCGTCTTGCTTTACTAGAAGCGGATGTTAATTATAAAGTGGTAAAAGAATTCACCAACAATGTAAAAGAAAAAGCGTTAGGGGAAGAAGTAAAAAAAAGTATCAAACCAGGCGATTTGTTTGTTAAAATTGTAAAAGATGAACTTACTGAATTATTAGGTGGCAATGTTGAAGAATTAAATGTCAAAGGGAACCCGGCAATTTTAATGTTAGTTGGTTTGCAAGGTAGTGGTAAAACAACTACGCTCGGTAAGTTAGCTAGTTTCTTACGAAAAAAACACGCCAAAAAACCTTTATTAGTAGCGGGAGATGTTTACCGACCTGCTGCGATTGACCAATTAAAACAGATTGGTAAAGAGTTAAATATCGAAGTGTATGAAGAAGGAAAGAAAGATCCGGTTGAAATTGCTGAGAATGCTCTTAATTACGCTAAAGAAAACCATTTTGATTATGTTCTAATCGATACAGCGGGACGACTTCATATCGATGAAGAATTAATGGACGAATTAAAACAGTTAAATGAAAGCATTCATCCTCAAGAAATTCTATTAGTAATTGATTCCATGATGGGACAAGATGCCATCAATGTCATCGAAGGCTTTAACGAGAATTTACCATTAACCGGCGTAGTATTAACCAAATTAGATGGAGATACTAGAGGTGGTGTTGCCTTATCTGTTAGACATTTGACTAATGTACCAATTAAGTTTATCGGCATCAGCGAAAAAATGGATGGTTTAGATAAATTTGATCCTGAACGTATGGCTGGACGTATTCTAGGTATGGGAGATATTATTTCCTTAGTAGAAAAAGCAACGGAAGAAATCGATGAAGAAGAAGCCATGTCAGCCGCTAAGAAAATGCAATCAGGAAAATTTGATTTAGAAGACTTCTTAAAACAAATGAAACAGATTAAAAAATTAGGTCCACTAGAAAATTTAATTAAACTATTACCTGGAGCGAAAAAAATGGGCTTAAATAATATCAATATTGATCCTAAACAAATGGCACACGTTGAAGCAATTATCCTATCGATGACACCTTTAGAAAGAAGAAAACCAGAAATCATTAAAGCTAGTCGTAAGAGTCGAATTGCTAAAGGATGTGGTTTATCTGTACAGGAAGTAAATAAATTATTAACTCAATTTGAACAGATGAAAAAAATGATGAAGCAAATGACGAATGGTAATATGAAACTACCATTTTAAAAAATAAGAAGAATATGGGCGAAGAAATTAGTAACGTTTCCACTATCTGAATATGATAAACTAGATAGGAGGAAAAAATAATGTTTAGAAATTGTTGTTATGATAGACAAAATACGGTAAATAACGAATTCAATGCGGAAAATATGGCTGTCGATTTAGATATCGATATCAATAGCAATCAAATGGCACCTGCTATGAATATGGCAAATAATACCATGATGGGTGGTATGGCCAGACCAATCATTGAACCAATGCAAGAAAGAGTAGTTAACCGTACATTTGTCCATCAAGTTCCACACGTTTGTCCAATGCGTACTAGAGTAATAAATCATCATGTTTTCAAACATACTTATCAGCCATCATACTCATGCTGTGAAGAAAACGTATGTAGTGAAGTACAATGTGGCTCTTGTTGTAATTTCAGATAAAAGTCGAAAGACTTTTTTCTTTTGCGAAGAAATAAAGCTAGTAAGAATCCAAAAAAAGAAAGGACTTAGTTTTTACTATGTTTTAATTGGTTGTAAAACTCCGTTTCTTGGTGTCAATTTTTGTATAATTTATGTAAATCACTTGTATTATCACGAGAATAATTTTATGATAACTGTATAGGGAAGGTGATACAGTGATCTATCCATCTATTGATAAAATACTAAATACAATCGGTTCCAAATATTTGTTAGTTCATATTATCAGTAAGAGAAGTAAGCAAATGGCTGCAACAGGTCATTACCAAATGCCAGAATATAAGTACAACTCAAAAAAGAATTTGGGAAGGGCACTAGAAGAGATAGCGGAAAATTTAATTATTGTCAAGAAGGGTTAAGAGATTAACCTTTTTGCATGGTATAATATTAGTATGGTGAAAAGGTGATAACATGAAAATCGTTCGTTTTAAGAAGCTAAAAGAAGGAATGGTAGAGTTTGTCCTAGAAAATGGAGAAGAGATTTTAGCCCATGAAGATTTAATTCTAAAATACGAGTTATTAAGAAGCAAAGAAATCGATGCTAACCAACTAGAAAAAATCCAACAAGAAAATGAAATTTATCGATTATATACAGTTGCCTTAAGTTATATTAAAACAAAAATGCGAAGTAAAAAGGAAATTGCTACTTATCTAAGACAAAAACAAGCTGATTCAAAAAAAATAGATCAAGTCTTAGAAATTTTAAATCGCCAGGGGTATTTAAATGAAAATATTTATGCAGAAGCCTTTGTTCATGACCGAATGGTACTTACTATGGATGGTCCCAATAAAATAGCGTCTGACCTAAGAAAAAATGAAATTGATAACCAGGTAATTGAACAGGAATTATCTGTTTTTAACGAAGAAATAGAACGAGAAAAAATACAAAGTTATATCCAAAAACAGTTACGAATGAATAAACGAAAAAGTAGTACAGCACTAAAACAGAAAATGAAAAGCGATCTAGAGAGATTAGGATATCATGCTTTTCTTTATCAAAGTGAAATTGCAAAAATAACGGTTGATGATGCGGACTTATATCAAGCAGAGTATCAAAAATTATATCAAAAACTAGGCAAAAAATATCAAGGTAAAGAATTAGAATGGCGCATTAAACAAAAACTGTATCAAAAAGGGTTTCGCCAAGAAGAATAGAAAATTTTGTAATTTTTTCAAAAAATATTTACACTTTTCCTTCTGATGATTAGAATTTGAGAAGAAGGGAAGTATCTAGTATGGTAAATCGAGAATATATTGATCAATTAATGAGAGAAAGAAAAATAGCGGGTTATCCTCAATTAGCGAAAGCTTGTAATTTACACTATACGACATTACTATACATTTTTAAAGGGCATAATCCTGGTGTTGCGACTTTGAAAAGTATTGCCGATTATTTTGAGGTCAGTATCGATAGCTTGCTTATTTCTTCATCCCCAACTTATCTTTATATAGTGACAAATAGTCGTAAGAGAAAAATCAAATTAAAAAGTTTAGAAAATAGTAAATATCTGATGTTTTATTTCTTATGTCAAGAAGAATAAACACGTAATTTCACCAGAAAAAAGGCCCATTCGCTTTCTAAAAACTACTTCTTATAGTATAATATCGTTAAGGAGATAAGAACATGATAAATATTGATAACTTAAACGAAAATCAGAAAAAAGCAGTCTTAAAAACCGAAGGACCATTACTTATCCTAGCGGGAGCTGGAAGTGGAAAAACACGTGTTTTAACGACCAGAATCGCGTATTTAATTGAAGAAAAAGAAGTAGACCCTTACCATATCTTAGCGATTACCTTTACCAATAAAGCCGCTAAAGAGATGAAAACGAGACTAATGGATTTAGTGGGAGAAGTAGCTAGTAGCGTTCAAGTGTCTACTTTTCACTCGTTTGGTTTAAAAATTCTACGGGAAAATTATGCCTATTTAGGATATGAAAAAAATTTTTGTATTCTCGATAGTGATGATTCTTTAAGTGTAATTAAGAGAATTCTAAAACGCTTAAATCTAGATCCAAAAGAGTATCATCCTAATGCCATTAAAAGTAAAATCAGTGGTTGTAAAAATGAAATGATAACCCCTGTTATGTACGAACATCACGCATCAACTGAGTTTGAAAAAGTAGTATTAACGGTTTATTATGAATATGAAAAGACTCTAAAAGAAAATAATTCTGTTGATTTTGATGACTTATTAATTTTACCTATAAAATTATTTCGAGAAAATAAAGATATTCTAGAAAAATATCAACAACGATTCCAATACGTCCTAATCGACGAATATCAAGATACCAATGAAGCGCAATATATTTTAACAAAAATGATGAGTGCGAAATTCCGTAATATCTGCGTAGTAGGGGATGAATCTCAATCGATTTATTCTTTCCGAGGAGCTAATTACCGAAATATCTTAAATTTTGAAAAAGATTATAAAGAAGCAACAACGATTAAATTGGAACAAAATTATCGCTCGACCTCTAATATTTTAGATGCGGCGAATCAAGTGATTAAACATAACCGTGAGCGCAAGGAAAAAAACTTGTGGAGTACTAAGGGAACGGGAGATAAAATTACCTATTATCGTGCCGAAAGCGAAAAGGATGAAGCTTCCTATGTAGCTAATCATATCAAAGAACTATTAGCGAACGGAACTAATGCGGAAGAGATAGTAATTCTCTATCGGACGAATGCGCAATCCCGTACAGTCGAAGAAGAATTGATGAAACAAAGTATTCCTTATCGAATTGTAGGAGGAATGACTTTCTATAACCGTAAAGAAATTAAAGATTTAATTGCGTATTTACGTTTAATTTTTAATAGTAAAGATGATGTTTCTTTAGAGAGAATCATCAATGTACCCAAAAGAGGAATTGGGTTAAGAACGATAGAAAAATTAACCGAAAAAAAGAATCAAGAACAGATTAGTTTATATGAAGCGATCGATTCTGGTAAAGAATTAGAATTTAAGAATTTAATTGAAAAACTAAAAAAAGAGGCTGAAAAAAGTACTTTGACCGAGTTGATCGACTTAGTTTTAGAAACAACAGGAATGAAAAAAGAACTAGAAAGTGAAAAAACACTCGAAGCAGAAAATCGTCTAGAAAACTTGGAAGAATTTAAAACAGTAACCAAAAGTTTTGAAGATGAATATGGTTTAGTTTCATTAGAAGATTTCTTGTATCAGATCAGTTTAGTCAGCGATCGGGATGATTATCAAGATCCAAGGAATAAAGTAAGTCTCATGACTGTCCATTCGGTCAAGGGACTAGAATTTGACTATGTTTTTGTGATTGGATTGGAAGAAGGTATCTTTCCACACATCAATTCCTTAATGGATGCCGGAGGAATCGAAGAAGAACGACGATTAGCCTATGTGGCGATTACTCGTGCGAAAGAAAAATTGTATCTATTAAATGCTAGAAGAAGGGTATTATTTGGTAGAGATCAAGTAAATCCACCAAGTAGGTTTATTAAAGAAATCGAGGAAGATTTAATTGCGACTGAAGGAAAAGCTCCATCGAAAGATACAGAGAATGTTCAAGTCAAAATCAATAAAGAAGAAAACTATCATCAAGAAGAAGTCAACTGGCAAGTAGGAGACTTTGCTTATCATGATGTCTTTGGAGCTGGTAGAGTAGTCGAAGTAACCAATACACTAATCAGTATTGCCTTTAAAAGTCCTTATGGAATAAAGAAATTAATGAAAAATCATAAAAGTATTAAGAAAGTGTAGGAAGAAAAATGAATCTAATAAATATCGAAGTAGAATTAACTAGGGGAAAACAATTACTTGTTTCTAAACAGTTTAATGGTGAATTAAACGCGTGTTGCTTAAGACAAATACACCCTTATCGGATCGGAGAAATAGAGGAAGTAGATATTCATCAACTACCTAAAGACTTAATTGATGAAATCAGACCACTATTAAATTTTCAGAATACTTTTTTACGGTGCAGTTATCAATTAGAAGATAATAAATTTCATACGGATATCATTAATCGAGAAGGTATTGGTCCCTATGCAGGATTAAAGAAAGATACGGTTACTTTATCAGGAAAAGGAGAACATCTTGAAGATAGTCTAGAAAAGTTAAGAGAAAACATAATGAAAAAGAACCAATCAAATAAATGTTTAAGAAAAAGGAGATAAAATGGAAAAAGAAAAAATGACATTATTAGTAATGGCGGCTGGAATGGGAAGTAGATTTGGAGGATTAAAACAAATCGAACCATTTGGTCCAAGTGGTGAGTTTCTAACTGATTATTCAGTTTATGATGCCATAAAAGCAGGATTTACGAAAGTAGTATTTATTATCAAAGAAGAAAACTTACAGGATTTTAAAGATACCATAGGAAAAAGAATAGAACAAATAATCCCCGTAGAATATGCTTTTCAAAAACAAACACAAATTCCTGAAGGCATAGAAATTCCTCCAGAAAGAGAAAAACCATGGGGAACTGCTCATGCGATTCTTTGTGCAGAAGACAAAATTAATGAAAATTTCGTATGTATAAACGCAGATGATTTTTATGGCTATGATGCTTTCAAAACAGCAGCAGACTTTTTAAGAAAAAGCAAATCATCAACCATAAATCAATATGCTTTAGTCGGTTATAATGTAGAAAATACTTTAACGGAAAATGGCTCAGTAAAAAGAGGTATTTGTAAAATGACAAATAACTATTTAACCGAACTAATTGAAAGTAAAGTCGAAAAGAAAAATGATACCATAGAAGCGGAACCACTAAGTGGAAAGTCGAAGTTTACTGTCGATAAAAATACATTAGTGTCCATGAATATGCTTGTGTTTACTCCTTCAATTTTTCCATATATTAAAAACCAAATGACAGAATTTTTCAAGGAACATGCTAATGATTTAAGTACTTGTGAATTCCTAATCCCAGATGTTTTAAGTGAAGCTATTAATTGTGGCTACGCTACTGTTGAAGTATTACCTACTACAGCTAAATGGATAGGCGTAACCTACAAAGAAGATACAGAACCTGTTGTTTGTGCTTTGCAAAAGATGATTAAAGAAGGAGTATATCCAGAAAACTTATGGGAAAGAAGTTAGTATTTTCTTTTACTTTAATTGTTGCCATTCTCTTTTTGTCCGGATGTAGTCTCTTTTCGACCAGCTGGACATATACTGATCTCCCACAAGGCTATGAATTGAAAAAGATCAATGACACTGAGATGGTTATCGGAAAAGAAGTAGAAGGAAATTTAGAAATTGAATTAGAAGGGAAAACAATAGGCATTGAAAAATACATCGCTGAATTTCAAACGAGTGATAATTATATCGGGTTAAAAGCCTTAGAAAATACTGAAGATAGTGTATCTGTCCTCTTCTATATTATCGATGCGAAGAATGAGGATGTATATGGACCTTATGAAACAGAATCCACCTATAATGCAGTAGTAGAAAAAATTGTCGATGAAGAATTAGGCGAATGGAACAAAACCATCGATATTAATGAAAATGGTGTATTAGTGCCAAGTGAAGAAAACAAAGAGGAAACATCTGAAGAAGAATAAGAAAAGGAAGAAGATAATATGAAAGCAAGAATAGATGAGTTAGTAGAAATCTTAAATGAAGCAAATTATAATTATCATGTTTTAGATCAGCCAACGATCTCCGATCAAGAATTTGATAAATTACTAAGAGAACTATTTATTCTCGAAGAGAAATATCCTGAGTATGTCCGTGAAGATTCTCCTACTCATCGAGTAGGGGGGACGGTATTAGAAGAGTTTCAAAAAGTAACCCATGCGATCCCGATGATGTCTCTAGGAAATGTATTTAACGAAGAAGAAATTCGTCTTTTCGATCAAAGAATAAGAAAAGAAAATATCACTCCCCAATACGTATGCGAATTAAAAATTGATGGCTTAAGCGTGTCTTTACACTATGAAAAAGGAAAGCTAATCACTGCCGCAACACGAGGAGATGGAACAGTAGGAGAAGATATTACCGCTAATGCCAAGACAATTAAGACAATTCCCTTAACCATCAAACAACCAATCGATATCGAGGTGCGCGGGGAAATTTATATGAGTAAAGAAACCCTAAAGAAAATTAATAAGGAACGAGAACAAAAAGGACAACCACTTCTACAAAACTGTCGTAATGCTGCAGCTGGCTCTATTAGACAATTAGATTCTAAAATTGCGGCATCTAGGCAACTGGATTGTTGGATCTACCATTTACCTAATCCAGAAGATTATGGAATCAAAACTCATTGGGAAGCGTTAAAATTTATGAAAGAATTAGGATTTAAAACCAATCCCAATAATCTATTGGTAACTGACGTAGAAGGAATACTAAGTTATATCTCTGCTAAAAGTGAGGAACGTAGTCATCTTCCTTACGATATCGATGGTGTCGTAATTAAAGTAAATAACATCGATGAACAAAAACAATTAGGGTTTACCGCTCATCATCCAAAGTGGGCCACTGCTTATAAATTTCCAGCTGAAGAAGTATTAACGAAATTAACGGACATTATTTTTACAGTAGGAAGAACCGGAAAAATTACGCCTAACGCTGTGTTAGAGCCAGTCATTGTTGCGGGAAGTACTATCTCTCGTGCTACTCTTCATAATGAAGACTACGTTATTGCTAAAGAATTAAAAATCGGCGATATCGTATCGATTCATAAAGCGGGAGATGTTATTCCAGAAATTGGAGAAGTGAAAAAAGAACGGCGAACAGGAAAAGAAAAAGAATTTGAAATGATCAAAACCTGTCCAATGTGTGGAGAATTTATTTATAAAAAAGAAGGACAAGTAGATTATTACTGTATTAATCCTTTATGTCCGGCTAGACATATTGAAGAGTTGTGTCATTTTGTCTCTAGAAAAGCCATGAATATAGATGGATTAGGAGAAAGAATTATCGAAGATTTTTACAATTTAAAATATATAGAAAAGATTCCTGATATTTATAAATTAGCTCGCTATCATGATGAATTAACAGAACTAGAGGGATATGGACAAAAATCAGTAGACAATCTACTTGAAGCAATCGAAAATAGTAAAAAAAATTCACTAGAGAGATTATTGTTTGGTTTAGGAATACCTAATGTAGGAGAAAAAACCTCTAAACTTTTAGCTACGCATTATCAAACACTAGATCATTTAATGGCAGCTAGCCAAGAAGAATTAAATACTATTCCAGATATTGGAGAGATCATCGCCAAAAGTATTACCGATTTCTTTAGTGAAGAAAAAAATATTCGTATTATTGAAGAATTAAAAGAATTAGGATTAAACATGACCTATACTGGTCCTAAAGTAGAGATCAATGATAATTTTTATAATAAAACTTTTGTGGTAACTGGAACTTTGAAGAAATATACCCGTCAGGAAATCGAAGCAACGATTGAATCTCTTGGTGGAAAATGTTCTTCGTCAGTTAGTAAAAAAACTAGCGCAGTTATAGCGGGAGAAAATGCTGGAAGTAAATATGATAAAGCCCAAAGTCTAGGTATACCGATTTGGACAGAAGAAGAGTTGGAGGAAAAACTATAATGGAGCATTATAAAATAACCTTTATTCATGGAGACCAATTTGAAAATAAAGGTTTATCCGATGGATTAATTGAAAACTATGGTATATATGATGAAGATTCACTCCATATTGCTAATCTAACCGAATACGCAACGAAAACATTTCCAGAGTATTCAATTTTCAAGCAGTTGAGTGTTAGACATCAGCCCGAAGTTGCCGCCTATTTTCTTACTCAATTAGGAATTATTGTTTTTCTGAACATGACCAAGTATGATGAAAAGAGTTTACAAGCATATGGAAAAATGGGAACCTTTTTATTGCCAGATGAATTGACAGAAAAACAAGCAGAATCATTGAAAGAATTTGCCAAAACCATATCTGATTATGACGTTTCCATTAACTATGATTTATTTATCGATAACGGGATACTAGATTCTAAAATTCTTCAAAGTACTAATCATGAGTCTCCGTTAGACCTAGTAAATGTGTATCTAAAGAGGAAGAAAAATAAACAAGGTCCCAATCTATCCTAACGCTAATGAAATTAGTCTTTAGATAAAATAAGAGCCTCTTAATAACAATACTTAATATAACGCGTTGTGCTAGTTAATTTTATTAATATAGAAAAATCATTCAAAATATGGTACTTTATATTTGCTAGAGTAGAAAGTGCCATAAATGAATGATTTTAATAATTATAATATCACAAAACCAAAGAATGTCGAAGAACTTTTTAAAATAATCTTAGAAATTATTACAAGATTATATGAAAAACACATTCCAGATGAAGTAAAACATAGAAAGAATAAGGAATTGGCTAAAATGAGTGATGCAGAAATTATAGCTATTCAGATATTAATGGAATGTTTAGGAAAAACTCAAAATTCTGGGTATTAATATCTACAAGCCAATTATCCTAATCTTGTAAACTGTGTAGAAAGACCAAGATTGAATAGATTAATTAAAGCATTATTTACTGTTATAAAATAGATACAGCAAAGGATAAAACGAAATGAAAATTGCGAATATAAAATTGTAGATACTTTTCCTTTAGTAGTTAATAAGTTTGGAAGAAGATTAAGAGAATATTCAAGTTATGGTTACTGTGCAAGTAAAAAAGAAAGATATTATGTCATGTAATCACTGATTTATGTAGAAATCCAATTGAATATTTACTAACAAAGGCAGAAGTAGATGATAGAGAAGCATTATACGAACTATCAGAAACAATCTACATCAATATTTTATTTGGAGATAAAGAATTGAAAATAGAGAAATATAATGGATCAAAAAATGAAGAAGGTAAAATTAAGTATATTGATTGTGATGTAGAATCTCTTAGTTATGAGGGAGAAAATAAAAAATATTTGTAAGATAGATTATAAAAATAAGTGGTGATCTTTATGATAGATGATTTTGTAAAAGAATTAACAAAAATTTTTGAAAAATATGGTGATCCAGCTTTAAATCCAGAAAAATATAATTTAAGTGAATCTAAATTAGATTGGCTCAGCTTTTATTATTCTGCTTATTCTTCTGGTATTTTGAAGACTGCAGTTGCTGCTGGTGGACAATTTCCAAGGGTTAAAGTGACTTATAATGGTGATATTGATGAATTAATATCTAAAATAAATTCTATTGAAGATTTGAATTCAAAAATGGTTATATATATATCTAACGAGATAAATGATATTAATCATCTAAATAAATTAAAGGAAGCCTATCATGATAAAGAAATAGTTATCAACTGGAATAACGAATTATCTTTTATAGATGACGTTATTTCAGCAGTTTATATGATTGACTATTACAAGTCGGTCATTGATGATAACTTATCTCCTTTGGAAAAAGTAACAATGGCTTATGATATAGTCAAATCACGTTATTATAAAGAGTATAATATAGAACATACTATGAAAAGTAGACATATAACCGAAATGGTTAATAATGATTATATTGTTTGTGGTGGTTATGTAAAAATATTTAATCGTTTGTTAAGAGAATTGGGAGTAAAAGCTTCAGTTTTAGATTTATCATTAAAATCCGATGATAAAGGTGTAGTTGGACATGTTAGAAGTTTTGTTCACCTAACCGATGAAAAATATGATATTGATGGTTATTTTGTTTTTGATCCAACTTGGGATTCTATTGATAAAGAACATTACTATCAATTTAATGAGGAATATGCAAAGTATAGTAAAGATAAAAAAGATGGTTATGAAAAAGCTGATTCTTTAGTTTCGTATATTCATTTTTTAGTACCACTACAATCTTATGAAAGTATATTTAGCAATTCACATGATGAAGAGATTATCTTAAAAAATAATACTAAACTTGATAGTAACCTTACTCATGATATACTTCATACTAATCAAAATAGTAACAGACAAAATGCGTTATCTACTTTATCATTTGCTAATTTATTATATAATGTAAAATTGGCAGAAGGATATAGTATAGATGACATTCCCAGATTAATACAAGAATCTCTTTATGTTTCTAAATATGGATATTATAAATTGAATACAATTAATAGTGCTATAAATTCTATATTGCAAAATGAACAAAAAGAAAGGAAAAGTAAGGGATTTGCTACAATTATTTTGTTCTATTTAATAGGAATTATTATTTCAATCTTGACATTTATTTATTGTATTTTGCATTAAATTATATTTTTTATATACTAGGAATTTGCTTTGTATAGAAAAAACTTTCAAAATATGGTACTTTATATTTGTTTGAATAGGAAGTGCCATATTTTGAATGATTTAGATAACTATAATATTACAAAGTAAAAAAATGTCGAACTTTTTAAAACAATCTTAAGAATTGTTATAAATAAAGTACAAACACAACAAGAACAGGATAAACGCATGAAATTTAAACGACAAAAATTTTCTTTAATATAAGACTAAAAAGAAATATTTAATCATTTGATGCTCAAAACAGTTATTAAATTTTGTATAAAAAATTATTTGTATACCACATTTATTATAGTTGCTTTATTTATAAAGAAAAATTCGTGTGGTTTATCCTGCAACAAGAAATATAAAAATACCCAAAATCAACAATTTCATGATATAATGATACATAGCCAATCGCTATGTATATTTTTTAGGAGGAAAAAATGAATAAATTATCAAGAGAAGAAGTATTACATGTTGCTCATCTCGCACGAATAAAAGTAACAGATGAAGAAATAGAGAAATACCAAATAGACTTAAAGAAACTTTTAGATGATGTAGATAAAATTAATGATATCGAAGTAGAAACGGATGAGTTATTAGTTACTCCGACAACGCAAGAAGCTAGTTTAAGAAACGATCAAGAAACAAGAAGTATTGATTTTGATGAAGTAAAAAAGAATGTACCAGCTGTGACTGGTAATTTTGTAGAGGTTCCGGTGATGATAGGTGAATAATTTAGAGCTAAGTATAAAAGAAATTCACAGTCGATTAGTGAATAAAGCGATAACGCCACTCGATTTAGTAGAAGAATGTTATGAAAAAATCGAAGAGAATAGTATTCTCAATAGTTTTATTACCGTAAATAAGGTAGAAGCGATCGAGTATGCGAAAGAACTATCTAAACAAGAAGTAGAAAAAGATAACTTACTTTGGGGAATTCCTATTGCGATAAAAGATAATATTTCAACAAAAGGAATTAGGACTACTTGTGCCTCTAGAATGTTAGAAAATTATATTCCTATTTATGATGCTACGGTAATTGAGAAGATAAAGAATCAAAAAATGATTATCATTGGAAAAACCAATATGGATGAATTCGCTATGGGATCTACTAGTAGAACAAGTTATTTTGGTTCTCCTAAAAATCCAGTTGATCCAACAAAAATTACTGGTGGTTCATCAGGAGGTAGTGCGGCTTGTGTAGCGGGAGGATTAGTTCCACTTGCTTTAGGAACAGATACAGGTGGTTCTATTCGTCAGCCAGCAAGTTATACAGGAATTGTTGGCATGAAACCAACCTATGGACGTGTTTCTAGATATGGACTAATAGCTTTTGGATCAAGCTTAGATCAAATTGGACCAATGACTAGAAATGTATATGAAAATGCTTTATTATTAAATACACTAGTTGGAAGAGATAAAAAAGATCTGACGAGTGCCGATCAAGAAGTAGAAGATTTTACTCGGTTGATTGGCCAAGAAGTAAAAGGAATGAAGATAGCGATTCCAAAATATTTTGTAAGTGATATTGTATCTCCTATCATCATTGAAAAATTAAATCGGGTAGTAGAAGTATTAGAAGCAAATGGAAATACCGTAGAATACATCGATATGAAATATCTCGATCAAGCAGTAACCCTTTACCAAATCATCGCAATGGGAGAAGCAAGTAGTAACTTAGCTCGTTTTGACGGGGTAAAATTTGGTTACCGTAGTGAAAACTCTTCCAGTGTCGAAGAAATGTATGAAAATACAAGAGGAGAAGGCTTTGGTAAAGAAGTAAAACGTAGAATCATGGTAGGAAGCTATCTATTAAGTGGAGATAATGCCAAAACATATTACGATAAAGCGTTAATGATCAGAAATGCCATGAAACAGGAATTTGATAAAGTATTTGAAGAATATGACTTTATCCTTGGACCAACTACGACAACCGTTGCTTACCGATTAGATGAAAACTTAGATGATCCAACAAAATCATTTATGGACGATGTATTAGTTATCCCTGTCAATATGGCTGGATTACCTGGAATGAGTATCCCAATGGGAAAAGATCAAGATAATATGCCAATCGGCTTACATATTATTGGTAATCGTTTTGAAGAAGCAAAAATGTATCAACTTGCGTACGATTTAGAAAAGAAACTAAAGTAAGGAGTGAAAACTTTGAAAAGAAAAGAAATCAAACAAAATGTAATAATGACTAGTATAGCTTCATGGCTCCTTACTTCGCCACTTGCGATGAGAATAAAAAGTATAGAGAGGATAGCTACCCATCGTATAATTCTTGTTGGTAAAATATCAGATGATACCAATGATGATATAAACCAAGCTGTACAATATTTAAAACTAACGAATGGATTAGAAGCAAATAATGAACAACAAAAAAGCAAAGAGATAAACCCAGCACTAAAATATTTAAAATTAACGAATGGATTGGAGGTAAAATGATGAATGACTATAAAACAACAGTAGGAATTGAAGTACACTGTGAACTAAAAACCAATGCCAAAATGTTTAGTGATTCTTTGAATAATTATGGTGGGGTAGCCAATGTCAATATTAATGAAATCGATTTTGCTTTGCCTGGTACACTACCAACAATTAATCAATACGGAGTAGAATTAGGGATCAAAGCTGCTTTAGTTTTAAACTGTACAATCAATAAAAAAGTAGTATTTGACCGCAAAAATTATTTTTATCCTGATCTACCTAAAGGCTATCAAATTACGCAGGCTAGAAATCCAATTGGCGTAAATGGATACGTAGAAATTGAAGTAGACGGAAAAAAGAAAAAAATAGGGATTCATGATATTCATCTTGAAGAAGATACTTGTAAGAGTACTCATGCTGACACTAAATCTTATTTAGATTTTAATCGAAATGGTGTACCTCTTTTAGAAATCGTATCTGAGGCTGATATGAATAGTCCTGAAGAAGCCATGGCTTACCTAGAAAAATTAAGGGAGCTACTCCTTTATGCTAATATTTCTGACTGTAAGATGGAAGAAGGAAGTATGCGCTGTGATGTTAATGTGTCTGTATCGAAAACAGATCAACTAGGAACTAGAACTGAAACCAAGAATATTGGTTCTATCAGTAGTGTAGGTAGAGCGATTACTAGTGAGGCTGCTCGTCAAATTCGAGAATTAGAACAGGGAAATGTAATTAACGAAGAGACAAGAAGATTTGATGAAAAACAAGAACGAACAATTCTAATGCGTGTAAAAGAAACCGGAAATGATTATCGTTATTTCCCAGAACCAGATCTACCCCCTTATCTAATTACAGACAGTGATATTGATAAAGTGAAAGAAACGATCGAAGTAATGCCAGATAAACGACGTGCCATTTACTTAGAAAAAGGGATATCTTTAGTTAATGCGGATAAATTAATTCAGAATAAACAACTAAGTGACTTCTTATTAGGATTAGAAGATATCGATTTAGTGATTGCCAGCAATCTACTGCTTGGAGATATTTCCTCTTATTTAAATCGATGTGAGAAAAGCCTTAAAGAAACTTCACTAACTCAAGCTAAATTAAGAGAAGTAACAATTATGTTAAGTGAAGGAAAGATAACCAATAAAGTATTTAAAGATATCTTAGTAGATTTAATGGAAACAGACCTTTCTATTCCTGAAATCATTGAAAAAAGGGGAATCAAGACAATTAGTGATGAGAGTGCTTTACTAGAAATCATTACCAAAGTAATTGCCGCTAATCCAGAAAGTGTAAAAGATTATCACGATGGAAAAGATAGAGCAATTAAATACCTAATGGGACAGATTATGAAAGAGACAAAAGGCCAAGCAAATGCCGCAATCGTAAGCCGTCTTCTTCAAGAAGAACTAAACAAATAACAAGAAAGACTTTCAAAAAAGCCCAATTTATTGTATAATCATATATCATACAAAGATGAAATATAGTTAATCAGGTACAAGTACCTAGAAAGACGTGAGGTGTATTAGATGAAAATAATCCGAAAAAACAAATTCACGATTATCGCAATTGTTATATTTACCGCTTTAGTCTTCTGTCTATACCAAGCTAAACAATTATTTTTCCCTAACGAAGGAAAAGCAATCTATGGCGATCGTTTAGTAGGTAAAGTAGAAGTAGATGAAGCAATCTATGATCAAGTAAAGGCAAAAATTACAGAGAATGAACGAGTAGAAAGTGTTACTTTACGAGAAAATGGTAGAACAATTAACTTAACAATTACCGTAAAAAACGATACAAGTATCGAAGATGCTAAAGCAACAATCAACGGTATGTTAGACTTATTTACTGATAGTCAAAAAGGGTATTACGATTTTCAAGTATTTATCGTAAAAACAGATGCAGCGGAAAATAATTTCCCAATTATCGGGTACAAACATCACAATAGTTCTGAATTCTCATGGACAAAAGATAGAGAGAAAACCGATATTAGTACAACTACAGAAGGTGGAGAATAATGAAGAAAAAATTAATAATTATTATTCCTATCGTTATTGCCTTATTGGTTTTTGTTGGTTTATATACTTTCTTAAATTATACAGATGATAAAACTAATTTAACGGTATTAGAAAAAAGATGGATTACCAATAACTCGGGAACCAAATATGATTTAGAAATCGTAAATGATGTTCCGATCTTTTCTATGGCAGGAACTGGGGTAATCTTTGATTTCATCGATAATTTTGAAATGGACACCGGATTAGAATTCAATAAGATTTCCTATTTAAAAACTGCTGAGCCAACCACTAATGGTTTACGTTTTAGAATTTTAAATAATGATACGGCGTTAACTGACAATGACCTTTTATTAGCAGAAGATGGTTATGTCGCAATTAGTGCGAAAAATGTTCGCTACGACAGTATCTCAGAAATTCAAGATGAAGTAATTGGTGTTTTTACAGAGGATGCCGGAGAGTTAACGTATTATTTAAAGACTGGAAAAAATTTAACTTTTAAGACTTACGATACTATTGAGACCATGATGGCAGATTTCGAAGCAGGAACTATTACGATGATGGTTATTCCTCAATTTCTTTATTTAGATCAAACCCTAAGTAATGAAGATTACTATACGAATTATTATTTTACAGAGATGTCTAAGAAAATAGTACTTACCTTGACCGAAGATAATCAAGATTTAAACAACATCGTAAGAAAATACTTTGAAAAATGGAAACAAGACGATTATGTAACGACTTATAATAAAGAGTACTTAAATTATTATGTTAGCGAACGAAAACTAAATGATAAAACCAAAGCTGATCTAATTTCTAGATCTTATGTTTACGGCTATGTAGAAAACACACCATATGAAGTAACAATAGATGGCACTCCATCAGGTATTGCCTCTGAATATATAGCGAGAATGCAAAGACTTACCAATATTGATTTTACCTATCAGAAATATAAAAGTGTAGAAGAATTAAAACAAGCAATTGATAACGGAGAAGTAGATATCTATTTCAACTATTTTGGTTACCAAGGAAATAATTATACAGAAACACTTTCTCCAATGGTAGAAGAATATGTTGTATTAGCTCGTCTAGATAGTGGGGAAGTAATTAACACCTTTGAAGGACTAAAGAACAAACAAGTAATGATGTTAAAAAATAGTCTTTTAACTTCTTATATTCAAGAAAATAGTAAAGCCAATGTCAAAGAAGTAGATACCCTTGATGATCTAACTGCTGGGAATCATTTGATCATTGTAGATAGAGAAATTTATAACTACTATCGAAATAGTAAGTTCTCTAAATATGAAGTTTTATACGAAGATAAAATGACTAATGAATACAACTTCATGGTTAAAACAACCAATCAAGATTTTGCAGAACTATTCTCTTACATCATTATGACTAATTCTTATTATAATTATCGCTTGACAGGACTAAATTCATTAAATCTTTCTTTATTAGAAAGAACAAGTTTCCAAGAGTTATATCTAATTATTCTAGGAATCATTCTTTTACCACTACTTATTTTAACAGCTATCTATATTATCTTAAAACGTAAGAAAAAAGTAAAAGAAGTGAAGAAAGAAGATCGTAGAAAATATACTGATATTTTAACTTCTTTAAAAAATCGTAACTACTTAAATAGAAATATGAAGGCTTGGGAGGAAAGTAAAGTATATCCACAGGCAGTAGTTATTGTCGACTTAAATAATGTCAAATATGTAAATGATAATTATGGACATGAAGCAGGAGACCAATTGATTACAACGGCTGCTTCTATACTAGTAAACACCCAATTAGAAAACAGTGAGATTATTAGAACTGACGGAAATGAATTCTTAGTATATCTTGTTGGTTATAGTGAAAAACAAGTAGATACTTACTGTAAAAAACTAAATAAAGAATTAAAAGAATTACCACATGGTTTTGGCGCAGCGACTGGATTTAGTATGATTACTGATGATATTAAGACAATCGATGATGCGATTAATGAAGCTACATTAGAAATGAGAACCAATAAAGAAAAAATAAAATAAAAAAGTGGTGATGCACTTTGAAGAAAAGAATGAAAAGATTTTTTAAACGACTATATAAGATTATTCAAAAGCCAGAAATGCGAATATTGCCCGGTCAACTGGCTTTTTTCTTAGTTTTGTCGATTATTCCGCTAGTAGCTCTCATTGCGACGATCAGTGCTAACTTTTCGTTGTCCATCGAATCCTTGATGGAAATTATCAATGATAGTCTTCCTAAAGAAATAGCGTCTTTTATTAATGCTGCAATCGATGGTAAAAGTATGAATTTAAATATTGCTATTTTCTATATTTCAGCATTCATTCTTGCTTCAAATGGACCACATTCGATGATTATCGGAGCAAATATGATTTACAAAGTAGAAAGTAAAGATTATATTACTAGACGGATCAAAGCAATTATCATGACGATCATTTTAGTTATTCTGTTATTATTCATGTTAATTGTGCCAGCTTATGGTGATACTTTAATTTCTTTATTAGGAGAGGTAATTAAAGCTGAACCAATTATTACAACGATTTCAACCGCTTATACTATTTTAAAGTACCCAATTTCGTTTTTACTTATCTTCTTTTGTATTAAACTTTTATATACAATGGCTCCCGATACCCAAATTGCGAGTAAGACAACAACTTCAGGTGCCTTGTTTACCACAGTAACTTGGATTATCGCAACAGAAGTTTACTCGTTCTATGTCAATACATTTAATAGTTATAACCTATTATATGGTAGTATTGCTAACCTTTTAATTCTATTATTATGGGTATACCTATTATCTTATGTCTTTGTAGTAGGTATGGCTCTTAATGCTAGTAGAGAAGATGTAAAAAAAGAAAGTGAAACAAATAATAAAGAACAACTAAGTGTATAACTACTCGAATAACATGACAATATTGTCATGTTTAATTTTTCGAAAAAATTGTGAAACGATAAAAAAAGTGCTATAATGAAAATCAGGAAGGATTAGTGGAAATGAAGAAAATTGAAAAATTTATCAAAAAGGCATCAAATAATATTAGGAAAATAGCGATTGGAGTCGTAACAAATCCCAAGCGATTTTTTATATTAATGATAAATAGAATCGTAGAAATGATTAAGAACAATATTTTAATGATTGTATTTATCCTTGTTTCCCTTTTTGCTTCGACTTTATTACGTTATTTGACAGTAAAGGATATTTTAAACATTAAACCAATTTTAGCTGATGCAGCGGTAATTATTGCTATTGGTGGCGTCAGTTATTTACTAAAGGAAAAGAATCGATTTCCTTATTTGTTAGTCTGTAGTATTATTTTGAGTGTAATTTGTGTGATTAACTCTCTTTATTATACTTTCTATACATCATTTGTATCTGTATCTTTGATTGGTACTTTAGAGTATTTGTTCCAGGTAGGGGATGCGGTAACAGAAAATGTATTAAAAGTTCAAGATTTTGTTTATCTCCTCGCACCAGTTGCGTTGACGTTAACTTATTTACGATTAAAAAAGACAAAACGTTTTCAAGCTAGAAATAGAAATAAACGTGATCAAAAGAAAGCCATCACTTCTTTTGCTACCGCAGGTGTTTTAGCTTTTATATTTATCAGTATGTTAACTTCACTAGAAATTGGCCGTTTTGCGAAACAATGGAATCGTGAATACATTGTGATGAAATTTGGTATTTATACTTATCATCTAAATGATTTAGTAAAAAGTATCGAGCCTAAATTAACGACTTTATTTGGTTATGATAATGCCTTAAAAAGGTTCAACGAATACTATGAAGGTAGAAGTGATGAACAGACAACAATTAATGAATATACAGGTATTTTTGAAGGAAAAAATATTATTTCTATTCACGCCGAAAGTATTCAACAAATCGTTATGGAATTAAGTTTTAACGGTCAGGAGTTAACACCAAATCTAAATAAATTAGCAAGTGAATCTCTATACTTTAGTAACTTCTATTCTCAAGTAAGTGTTGGTACTTCAAGTGATTCAGAATTTACTTTTAATACTTCATTGATGCCAACCAATACGGGTACTGCTTTCGTTAGTTACTTTAATCGTGAATATGTAACAATTCCTAAATTATTAAAAGAAAAAGGCTATTATACATTCTCTATGCATGCCAATAATGGTTCATACTGGAATCGTGAAGTAATGCACAAATCTTTGGGATATGACCGTTTCTATAGTAAGAAAGATTACGAAATTGATGAAGTAATCGGACTAGGTTTATCGGATAAGTCATTCTTTAGACAATCTGTCGAAAAAATTAAGGAAATTAATGAAAAAGGTCAACCATATTATGGAACCGTTATTATGCTTAGTAATCATACTCCATTCTCTGATGTCGATAAATATGGAGATTTCCCAGTAGATATTAAAGAAGAAGCTAAAGATGAAAATGGTAATGTAATCATCAATGAAGAAACCGGAGAACCAGAAATGATCAGTTATCCATATATGGAAGGAACCAAATTAGGTAACTATTTCAAATCCGTACATTATGCCGATGCTGCTTTAGGAGAGTTCTTAACCGCATTAGAAGAAGAAGGATTAATGGAAAATACCGTAATAGTATTATACGGTGATCATGATGCTCGTCTACCAAAAGCTGACTTTAGTCGTTTGTTTAACTACGATAAAGAAACAGATGGATTAATCTCGGAAGATGATCCAAATTTTGTTAAAGTAGATAGTTATCAATATGAATTATTAAGAAAAGTACCATTCCTAATCTACAGTAAAGAAACTAAAGAATCTCTTCATAAAGAAATTACGACTGTTATGGGAATGTACGATGTTATGCCAACCTTAGGTAATATGTTTGGTTTCTACAATAAATATCAATTAGGAAAAGATATTTTCAATACAACCGATGATAATATCGTTGTCTTCCCAAATGGTAACTGGATGACTAATAAAGTGTATTATAATACCCAAAAAGGGGAATACTTAACATTGAAAGAGGAAGAAGTTATTTCGGATGAATACATTAGTAATTGTCAAAAGTATGCCGAAGACTTATTAAATGTTTCGAATTCACTGATCGTTTTCGATCTGATTAAGAAAGAGGAGGACCGGATTAATTCGGAATCGGATTATATTGAAGAAAAGGTTGCGGAATAATGAAAAAAGTAAAAAAACGGGTAAAGAAAAAAGCCATTATTTTGGTACTGATTCCATTAGTTTTAATCATAGCCATCATAGTGGTTAATGTAAAAAATATGTTAGCTAAACCATTAACGGTAGAAGTAGTAAGTAGTATTGACGAATATAATTATTATTTAGAAAATACCGATAGTAGAATCTATAAAAAATATTACAAAGAATTAGAAAGTGAACTAGAAGATCAAAAAATAGATGAGGAAAACTATGTTTCTTTACTAGCTAAACTCTTTACCATCGATTTTTATACTTTGAATAATAAAATGACTAATCAAGATATCGGGGGAATTCAATTCGTCCACGAATCACAAAAAGAATCATTTAAAACCGAAGCAACCAATAATATCTATAAATATGTAAAAAACAATTTGACGGGTAAACGAAAACAAGAATTACCAGAAATAAAGAATGCTACGGTAGAAGAAGTAAAGCAATTTTCTTATGAAAATGAAGAAGCTAACCTTGAAGATAATAGTGCCTATCAAACCAAAGTAAAACTAGAATATGTCAAAGACTTAGACTACCCAACCGAAGTGAGTCTTACTTGGATTCATGAAGGAATGAAATTATCACTAGTCGAAGTAGAATAAAAAGAAGAAAAGCTATCAAAAACGATAGCTTTTTATGTGAATAAAAAATAGGAAGTTATATCCTATTTTTTTATAGATACGATTGTCGATCTAAAGGAATTTATTACTTGGATCATCTACTAGGTCATAATTAATCTAAATGAAGATGATTTACTTATTTTTTAAATGAAAAGTAATAGAACTTGTGACGTGTTTGTATTCTGCGGTTACCCGAATATGGTAACGACCTTCTTTCTGGACATATTGTGTGATATTTTGAATCATTGGTCCATCATACATAACCGTTTCTTTTCTATCTTCTCTTCTAATATATAAATGAGTGTACTTAACATCTGTAGCTTCTACTTTCCGTAAACTCTTTTTAGCTGCATTACAACTCAATTGAACTTGATAGTCATCAGCCATACATTTATAGGAAACAAAACTTAAAAGAATCTTATCATCATCTTCTTTTACTTCATATTGTAAATGTCCTCCATCATAATCATAGGACTGTGCATTAATCGCATCAAAAGATACAAGGAAGGGAATAATAGGCAAACGATAGTGATCAAAAACTTCTACATTAATTAATTCATCATTAATATAGGCTTGATAAAGACGATTCTGCTTATAAAGAAAAGGACTCATAATGTGAATAGTACCAAAGCATACTTTAATAAAAACAACAACAATAGCAGTAATAGAAATTACTTTTATGATCAGTTTTTTACGTGATTCTTTTGTTTTTTCAACGGTAGCTACATAATTTTGTTCAGCTTCTTTTCTTTCTTCTTGTAAGTTTTGTACCATTTTTTCCTTGGTACGATAGAATTTCTTCATATACTCCTCCGACAAGTATTATCGTTTATAACATTATATTATGGGTTTTATACTATCTAAGAACTAACGAGTAAAATATTTAGTTTTTCAATCACTTGAATAATTCCTTAAAAGAAACAAAAAAGACATATACTAAAAAGGTATATGTCTAACTTGGACTAAAGGTAAAATCTTTAATCATTACCGGTTCTTCTTGTTCTAGATTGATTTTCATCTCTCTACTTACTTCTTCGATACTATCTTCATCTAAAATATAATTCCATAAATTCTGTTTTAAGTTTGGATAATAAATCATTTTTCCACTTCCTTCTACTCGAAGTTGATTGATAAAGAAAACATCTCCACCTTGATAATTAGTCGTAGTAAGAATTTCTTTGAAAATATTATAGAATGATAAAATCTCATCAGTAGTTAAATTGGTATCTAAGTTTTTAGAAACAGTGTCTAAAATAGATAATAATTGATTAACATCTCGAATCGTAGTCATTTTTTGTAACATTGCTTTAATAATTAATTGTTGATTATATCCACGATCGATATCGCCCTGAGCTAAATCATAGCGATTTCTAGCTAAAACTAAAGCTTGTTCACCATTTAATGTTTGATAACCTTTATCAATACAAATTTTTCCGTTTCGATCAGAGTTATCTGTACATAATCGTTTAGGAACTTCAACATCAATTCCTCCTAAAGCATTGACTAAATTCACTACACCTTTAAAATTAACTTTGACATAATATTGAATATCGACATCAAAAGTATTTTCAATTGTTTCAATCATACAATCAGTTCCATACCAGCCAGCATGAGTCAATTTATTTTTTTGATTATTCCGACAACTAATTGGTAAATAGCTATCTCTAGGAATAGACATCATAGTAGCACTTAACGTATGAGGATTAAAAGTAACTAAGATTAAAGAATCTCCATTCGCATAAGCATTACGTTGTAAGTTATCTTTTTCGGAATCAACACCCATCAACAATACAGTAAAAGGCTTAGTCACAGAACTAGAACCTGAAGTAGAGGTATACTCTTCTTTCTTAATCGTTTTGTCTTTATGAATAATTTCTCGTACATCATTCTGAATATTTTCAAAGCCAGCTGTCTGTTGAAACATTACTGGATAATTACTAGAAATAAATAAAGAATCAATTTCTCCTTCATATAAATCAGTAAGCATCTCTGAAATATCTTGGTAAGGAATAATTTCATTATCATGATCTAACTTATTCTCTTCAATCATTTCTTGCGCAATCACATAATTATCGATCGAAAGAGTATCATCAGTGATTCCTATTTTTAAGTTCGTAACATCATCAATCGACTGTACTTTACTATCATTCATCACAATCAAACTAGAAGAGTAGGCAATTTTACTTTTATTGATGGAATCGATGCTATCATAAACACGACCGATAAAACTAGCTCCTACTACATTAAATATTGTAAATAAAATCATAAAAAAAATAGCTGGCCCCTGTTTTAAGGTTCTTTTTTTATAGAAAAAATAAAAATCAATAATTAGTAATAAACCAATTAAAACAGTCCTCAAGATTGGTTCGATAGGACCTAACTGACTAATTCGATAGATTAAATAAAAATTAGTAATAATTCCAACAAAAATAAAAAGTACATGTAAGCGAAATGTTCTTTTTTTCTTTAATTTTTTATTTTTCGTTGTTTTTTGCGTAACTTTAGTCTTTTCCATCTTTACACATCCCTATTATCATTATAACCAATTAATAGAATTTATACAAAAATAAAAGGATTAATTGGTTAATTTGACAGTTTTTAAAAGGGAAAAATGTAAAGAGAAAGAAATAAAAGATCGAGATATAGATGTTCTTATGTTTGTTTGGTATAATGTATATGTAGAACTAGGATAAGGAGGAAGAATATGAAAAAAAATTGTTTTTTATTCATTTTGAGTTTAACTATTTTTTACTTTCTTCCAACTAGTGGAAAAGCTTTAACAGCAGCGGAAGTAGCGGCACGCCCAATAGACTGTACAAGTTATGAATTAGCGAGTGCTGAACCAGATGGCTCACTAAATAAAGTAGCTTGCTATAATACTTATGAAGAAGCAAAACAGGTAATGAATTCTACGGCGAATGATAACTTAGTTATCGTTGGTAATCGAAGAATTGTCGATGCGAAATATGCCTTGATTGATTATGATCAACTAACCACAGCTGGTTATACTAGTGTATATTCAGATAAATATCTAAGCAGTGAAATCACTTATATTACAGGTGGAGATAGCGATGATGCAGTATTTTTGGAATTAGATCCTGCAACTGGTAGAATTAAAATCAAAGTATCAGGTGTCGTCGGTTGGATTAAAAGATATGAAAATGAAGCTGCAATGAGCAACCCATTATATGATATTGTTCCTTTATCTTGGGTAAAAAGTCCTAGTTATTATCAAGTAACTAGTAATGATTTAATTCATCATCTACCGCTTAATGTCTATAATACTAAAGGGAAAAATCAATTGGTTATCGGAAAGAAGCCTTCTATGTTAAACGAAGGAACTTACTATAGTTATGATGGTAATTATTTTTATACCGATTTAAAACAAATGATTAATGATTATAAACAAAATACTTATCAAAATGCGGTAAATAGAGATAACCCATTTTATAATTATTATCAATACCTTTCGTTTCGTACCAAAACCAACTACAATGCCGCTAACATTAATCAGTTTATCGATGCAAGAACGAGTAATCCTAATTCAAAACTAAAAAATACGGGAGATTACTTTATCGAAAATCAAAACAATTACGGAATTAATGCCATTATCATGTTGGCGATTGGAATTAATGAATCGGGATATGGAACTAGTACTATAGCTCAAACCAAAAATAATCTATTTGGTTTAAATGCGATCGACAAAACACCAGGAGAGTCAGCTAATTATTTCGCATCGGTCGCCGACTGTATCGGTGAATTTGCTTATGTATGGCTAGATTATGGTTATGTTCAACCGGGTGATTATCGTTTCAAGGGAGCCAATCTTGGAAACAAAGGAGTAGGTTTAAATATTAAATATGCATCTGATCCTTATTGGGGAGAAAAAGCAGCACAATATTATTACGATTTGGATAAATATTACGGTTTTCAAGACTATGAATCATACGCGATTGCGGTATTAAATAATAACTACAATAATACAGTTTATCCTAAAAAAACACCAGGTGGATTGAATGTTTCTAGTAGTTTTTATCAATATAAAGTTGCCGGTACAGGAGTTGTTGTTTTAGAAGAAGTAACAGGACCAGCTGTAAATGGAAATACAACTTGGTATAAGATCATGAGCGATCCAACCTTAGATGGGGATTTAGAGTACATTGGTGACTCTAAAAGTAATCCTAGAGTAACTTATCCATGGGATACGATGCATGTATACGTACCAGCTAGTTATTTCTACAAAGTAAACAGTGGAAATAATACTCCTTCAACCCCAACTGATCCAGAAGTGCCACCAGAAAATCCTGAAGAACCAACTACTCCTCCAGAGCCACAGCCAAAACCAATTTCTTCCATTGTCCAAGAAGCTAATTATACTTATGAAAATGGAATGATTTCTAAGATACAACCAGGAACAAGTGTAGAAACATTAAAAGGTAATTTAACGAATACTGGTGGAGTAGTCACAATTACTGATCCAAATGGTAATGCCGTAGAGAGTGGGCAAGTAGGAACTGGATATCAAGTACATATTACTTCAGGAACAACCGAAGTATTAACGGTTTTAATTTATGGAGATACAGATGGAGACGGAAGTATCTCAGCTGTTGACTACGTTCGTGTAAAAAATCAGATTATGAGTGGAGGAGTATTACAAGGTGCTTACGAAAAAGCTGCTGATGTAAACAAAGATAGTACAATCTCTGCTGTTGACTATGTAAATATAAAGAATTATATTATGGGTACAGATAACGTAATAAGTAATTAGAAAAGGGGAAGAAATATGACAAAAAAGGTCTTATCACTGCTGATACTGGCACTTAGTTTCTTTGGATTCTCAACAAGCGTTTATGCTGCTTCTTTAGGAATAAGTGCTAGTAGTCGTAGTGTCGTAAATGGTGGAAGTGTACGGGTAACCGTAAATGCTAGCGGATTAATTGGTAAATTTTCCATTACCAGTTCTAATGGTAGTGTCCTTTCAGGAGGAACGAGTAGCGTTTGGTTAGAAAATGAAAGTAAAACTTATACTTTTAGTGCTAAATCAGTTGGCAATGCGACAATCACTGTAAAAGCACTTGATGTAGCGGATACTAGTGGTAATCCTTATAGCGGAAGTCGTTCAGTTTCGATCAATGTCGTAAAACCACGTGAAAAATCAACCAACAACAATCTAAAATCATTAAGTGTAGAAGGGTATACCTTATCTCCAGAATTTAATGCGGATACCTTAGAATACACCGTAGAATTAGAAGCAAGTGTAGAAAAAATTATGGTCAATGCCGAAAAAGCGGATTCCTATGCTAGCCTATCAGGAGGAGGAGAAATCACAGTTTCTGAAGGAGACAATCGAATTGAAATTAAAGTGACTTCAGAAACAGGAAAAGAAAAGGTATATGTGATTAATGCAGTAGTAAAAGATAGTAATCCGATAACTACTACAGTAGAGGATAAAAAACTAACCGTTGTTAAAAAAGCAAGTTCATTAACTAAACCTGATTTGTTTGAAGAAACGAAGATTAAAATTAACGAAATGGAAGTACCTGCTTTTTATAACGAAGCAACGAAAACAACTCTTGTTGGTTTAAGAGATGAAAATGGAAAAATAGAACTTTATATTTATGATCAAGATAAAAATAGCTATCAAAAATATTTAACGTTAATAGGTACAGAATTTCATTTAATCCAAAAAGAAGCAAAAGGAATTCCAGAAGGCTATCAAAAAGTTACCAAAAAAATCGACGATATCGAATATACTGCTTATCAAAAAGATAAGAGTGATTTCTTATTACTATATGGAACAATTCTAGAAAATGGTAATGAAGGATGGTACTCTTATGATACCAAAGAAAAAACATTACAACGATATAATAAGGATATCGTAGAAAGTATAACCAAAGAATATCAAGACATTCAAGATACTGATCATAAAGTAATCATTGGATTAGCGGTTCTTTCTTCCGTATTAGCACTTACTACTATGATTTTGGCCTTACGTAAACCTCGTATCAAAAAAGTAAATAATAAAGAAAAAAAGGAAGAAGTATCAGAAGATAAGAAGTCTAAAGAGAAAAAAGGAAACCAAAAGAAAAATAATGGAAAAGAAAAAGAAGAAAACTCTTCTAATGAGTAATACTATCGATAAATTTCCAGAAGAATCAGAAAGACTATTGTTTAATAGTTTTTTCTTTTGCATAAATTGTAGTAAAATAGACTAGTAAGGTAAAATAGCTGATGATCTTGTTTTATAAAAATTCAATACAATTATCGATATTTAATTATGGACTAAAATATTTTCATCCTATATTAATAGAATTTTACTAGAAAGGAGATTTTATGGACGCGAAAACTTTTATCTATGATGATAAAAATAAGTTATACACTTATCAGAACTCTTTACACGATGACAATCACTATGCACACATTGAATCAGCTTGTGATAATTTAAAAATTACAGAATATATCCCAATTCTATTAGCCAAAAGAGGGAGCTGTGTTTTAGATATAACTGAGAGCAGGCATTTGTGTGAAGTTTATTTACCATTAATGATTACGCCTGACCAAAAGAGATGGTTATTCACCAAAGAAAATTATCTAAGGAAATTTTATTTAGGAATATACAGTATTAGAAGTGAAACAGAAATATGGATTAAAGACTGGCAAACTTTTGATTCATTGAGAAGTGAAATTGAATACAAGAAAATAAAAGAGAAAAACAACAACTGAATAAAATAAAGAAAATTCAAATGATAAAAAGGAGTATGCATATGAATTATTTAGGTAGCAAAACATTGGAAACAGAAAGACTAGTGTTAAAAGCAGGGACGATGAAAGAACAAAAAAGACTGTGGGAGATTTTGATGATTCCGGAAGTAAACAGATACTTTTTGTCCGTGCCAATAAAATTTAGAGAAAAATTAAAAAGTTGGGAGAAACAGGAACAATTTTATGAAGAGGAGATGAAACACGCCTTAGATACCGATGTATTCAAATGGAGTATATTTTTGAAAGATACAGGTGAATGTATTGGAAGAATTACTTGTCAAGAAGCACATGATGAAGATGAAAGTATTATCGAACCAGCTATCCGAGGGGTAGGGTGGCTCATTGATCCTAAATATCAAAATAAGGGTTACGCAACTGAAGCGGCAAAAGCGATGATAGATTTCATGTTTAAAGAGTGCAAAATAAAAAAAATAATAACAGGAGCTGCAATAGGTAATCCTGCCTCTTGGAAAGTAATGGAAAAATTAGGTTTTAAAAGACAAGAAGAAACTAAGATGGTTCAATACACATTTTTAGATAAAGAAACAGAAATCTACCTATATTTATTAGAAATTTAATTATGATTGAAACAGAAAATAGTACTTTATTTTAATTTATATCGCATAGAAAAAGATCTAATTCGCAATTAGCTTGCGTTAGATCTTTCTATTTTCCAGAACTTAAAGTAATGGTAATCGTCGTATTATTTGGTACCTCACTATCTTTTTTCATTGATTGTTTAATTACTGTATCCTTTGTTTCCTCACTGCTTGCGGTAGTAAACGAACAAGTAAGATTAGCTTCTTCGCATAATGTTTCTGCCTCTGCTTTAGTTTTTCCAATGAAATTAGGAACCGTTGTCGTACCACCTTGTGAAATCACTAAACTGATCGTATCGGTATTTTTAATTAAATCGCCTTCTTTATGAGAAGAAGAAATCAATTTTCCACTTTCAACACTAGAATCAAAAGAATAGTCAATATGATAGGATACCTCGTTTTCTTCCGCCCATTTTTTAAAGTCATCAACATTCGTAAATTTAATCATCCGAATCTGTCCCTTAGAAATAACAACTCTAATCGTATCATTTACTTGAGCGACATCACCTTTAATTTTACTACTACGAATTACTTTTCCTTCTTCAACAGAATCATCAAATTCTTCTTTAAATTCCACTTTTAAATGATTATCTGTTGCCCAACTAGTAATTTCACTAGCGCTCATATTTGAAAAATCAGGAATCGTAATATCCTTTTGTCTAGAAACTGTAATTACTACTTCTTTAGTTCGCTCTTTATCAATGATTTTTCCTTTAGTAATACTTTGTTTAATGATTGTTCCTTCTTCATATTCTTCACTATAACCATATTCAACAGTATAGGAAATCGCATTTCGCTTTAACCAAAGACTTCCTTGAAAGAGATCCTTACCAACTAAGTTAATCATGGCGACTGACTCTAAATCCTCTTCTTTACCAAGGGATGCTTTAAGAGTAATTTTACTATTTCTTTTCATTTCGTCGTCATTTTCATTTTCTTGTTCAAAGATAACGTCTTTTTTCACATCATCACGGAATTCAAAATTAATTTCTACATTGGTTAAAAAGTTTTCTTCTACAAAGTCAGCTACTTCATCAACACTCCATCCGATCATATCAGGAATGGCTGCCTCTTTTTCTTGATCAGGACCATCTGAAACCGTAACCACGATTTTATCAATATCTTTTACTAACGTACCAGGTGCGACATCTTGACTCATAATTTTATACATTTCCAAGCTATCACTATTCTCATATACCTGTTCTACACTAATTTTATTTGCTTCCGCCCATTCGATAACTTCCGTAATATCCTTACCATAAAAATTAAGCACATAGCTTTGACTAGGTAATTTAATCCAGTTTGCGGTAACTAAAAGTTGAAAACCACTATATAAAGATAATAATAAACTAGCTATGATAACATAAACTCGTCCCTTAGGATTATCGGCAAATAAACTGATAATCAGAAAGAATAAGGTAAACAGAGCTAAAATAGAAACCCCAATAATAGTAGCTAATTGTTCAATCACATCCTGACTAGTAATCACCGTATAAATAAAATAAGTAACCATTAAAACAAAAGAAAGAGCTAAACAAAAATAAGTAAGATACTTAATCCAACGATTTTTCTTCGTCATTTCATCAATTCCCATCTGGGAAAGTGTTTTTTCCTTTTTCACCATATCACCTCTATTTAATAATATTATATAAGAACAAATAGAACTCCTCAAGATAAACTTTTTTTCAAACTGTAAACTAAAGTGTCATAATAAAAATAGAAAAGTTTAAGACGAAAAAAGTAAATAATGATATAATAACAGTACTAGGGGGAAAATATGACAAAACAGGACAAACAGCTATACACTTATCTACGCGCTCATTATCGAATGATTATTTCTAGTTTACTGATTCTAATGGGAATAATAATTTCATTATTGTTACCAGATATTCTTCTAAGAAATAGAATAGGACTAGAAATAAAAGCTTCATGGAGCCCACTTTTATTTACATTAAGTTGGATCTTTCTACTTATTGGTATCATGATCTTTTTGAAAAAAAGGACGAGAATGATCTTGTATGGGATAACGGTAGGATTCACGAATATAATCGTAATCCTACAAGATTTATTTTTAGATGGTCAAGGGGAAATGTCACAAGTAGAGAGCCTCTTAACTATTTTTAAGATAAAAGACTTTACTATTCATGGGGATATCATCATAGGAAGTATTATCTCATTAGCTATTATGGGGATAACCCTTGTACTATTAAAAAAGCAAGAAGAATATCACATGGACCGTTATCAAAAAATTTATAGTTTACTGATTACCATTATCCTAGTTGGTTTCTGTAAAGGAACTGCGACGACACAATTAGGACCTGAAATGATTAGTAAAACCGAAAAGAGGGTTGATCCAAATCTATTTGAGAAAAACACCTATCTTGCTCGTCAAGATATCACCAAGACAATGAAGCTATCAGGGGTATACGAAGAAACTTATCGAAGTATTTGTGAGTGGTTAAGTAAAGAATATGAAAAAAGAAATCTAGAAGAATAAAATCAAACAATAGCTAAAATAGAAAGGGTAAAAATGATGAAAAAATATGGATGGCTTCAAAAAAATATGAATTTGATTATTTTAATTTTTCTATACATGCAACCAATTATCGATCTTTTCACTTCGTTTTGTATTCATGTCTTAGAAATAAAAATTACGATCGGTATAGTGATTCGTGTATTATTCTTATTATTTTTACTATTTTATTATCTGTTTGTATTACCCAAAGAAGCTAGGAAAAAAGGGAAATACATTTGGCTAATTGCCGCTTATTTATTTCTCTTTATGGGAGAAATTTACCTATCAAAGGATAGTAGTGTATTCTTTTATGAGCTATCTAATACCGTAAGAGCTTTCTATTTTCCCATTCTATTAGTATTATTGTGGACGATTTCTAAAGAACAAAAGATCACGATCGAAAAAAAACATTTTGTCTATATTTCCTTGATTTATATTTTCTTTATCATCGTTCCTACGATCTTCGGATTACAATTAAATGGATATACAGAAGGAAAAATAGGCAATATTGGTTGGTTTAATTCTTCTAATGAAATCAGTGCCATCCTATCTATAGCCCTTCCTTTTATTATTTATTATTTAATCAAAAGTAAGGGAATAGTAAAAAAAGTATTGATTTCTCTAGCGTGTCTTTATGTCATCTTTAACTTAGGCAGTAAAATTGTGATTTTAAGTTTAGGAATAACGTTATTTGTTTTCTTCCTTCTTTTGATCAAGAAACAATTAGAAAAAAAGAATATTAAAATAATTGCTTTATTTCTATCTTTGATTATTGTGATCAGTAGTATCGGAATCGTACTTATCCCTAGAACGAATTTCTATCAGAATATAAGAATTCACCTCGAGTTTTTAGGGGTAGAGAATATTAGTGAAATATTCACAGATTATCAGTTGTTTGATCACTTTATCTTTAGTAGTAGACTATCATTTTTAGAAGAAACAGCTTCTAATTATCATCAAGCCCCACTTACAGAAAAATTACTAGGAATAGGGTATGTAGAAAATTACGGAACGTTAACAGAAAATCGAAAAACGATCGAAATTGATCCGTTTGATATCGTATTTAGACATGGAATAATCGGTTTTCTCATTTATATGATTCCTTTTGTCTACCTTATTATTTTGAGTATAAAGTCGAGAAAAAAAGAAAACTTTGTTTATTTTCTTGCCTTAGGTATAAGTATTTTATTAATGTGTTTATCTGGACATGTTTTAACTTCACCAGCTGTTAGTATATTTGTTGCGATGATTTTAATTACTATGATAGATAAGAATAATCAAAATAGAAAGGAAATAGAATGAAAACAGGAATAATTATTGTAAACTATAACGATTTTACTTCTACCGAAAAGTTAATCAACAACATCAAAGATTATCGAGTAATCGATAAAATTGTCGTTGTAGATAATCATTCGAGCGATGACTCACCTCAGAAATTAAAAAAGTTAAAATTACCCAAATTAAAAGTGATCATTAACGAAGAAAATAAAGGCTATTCCTACGCGATTAATACCGGCGCTAAATATTTAATTGCCGAATATAAAGAATGTAATATCATCATCTCTAACGCAGATGTGATTATCGAAAAAGAAGAAGATATAGAAACGTTAATTAAATTACTTCATCGTAAAAATGTAGGAATAGTTGCTCCAACAATTCTAGAAAGAGGAACTAAAAATAGGGGATGGAAAAATCCTACGCCTAAGCAAGAAATCATTCTAAATATAGCGTACATTCATCGCTTTTTTAGAAAAAAATATCTCTATTATGACGATGATTATTATCAAGGAGATTTCAGTATCGTTGATGTTTTATCTGGCTGTTTCTTTTTAATTCAATCCAAAACACTACAAGCAGTAAATTACCTAGATGATCATGTTTTTCTTTATTATGAAGAAAATATCTTAGCGAAGAAATTACAAGTAAAGAAAAAAATAAATCTGATCAGCAACAAAGTAACGATCATCCACAATCATTCAGTAACGATTGATAAAAGTTTAAAAAGAATAAAAAAATATAAAGCACAAAAGAAAAGTCAATATTACTTTGAAGTAGAATATAACAATGCTTCTTTGTTAGAGAGAATGCTGTTAAAACTAACGGCATGGCTATCACAAATTATTCTTTCTATTGGCTATTTTATTCAAGACTTGTTAAGAAAATAAGAAAGGATGTAGTAATGAAGAAAAATAAAGAGACAATACAAGAAATTATTAGCTATCTAATTGAAGGAATAACTTCCTTCTTTTTAGGAATCTTTATTTTTCGTTATGGATGTCAACCCAATTTATGGATGGATGGCATCTTTATTTTCGTTTTCAGTTGTTTTTTACTAATAGAAATATTTGTTCTGTATCGAAGAGAAAAGAAACACTTAGAAAAAGTTTTTCTTCTATTAGGAATTCCTATTTGTTTTCTTTATACATTATGTTTAGGCCCATACCGAATTATGGATGAAACTGCCCATCTTGTAAAGTCTCTTGATCTATCTTATGGTAATCTCGTTACAGCTAAAGATGAAGAAGATAAAGGAATCGTTTATGTTCCTGAAGGGGTAAATGAAATTGATGATAAAAAAATCACTAATTTTTCCTCTCTTAGTGAAGCATTAACGGAAAAAACAGATTATGAAAATTTAGTGAGAATGAATCCCTTTTTTACCTATACAGTTTTAAATTCACCGACCCCTTATCTATTATCCGCTAGTGGTTTTGCGATCGGTAGACTACTAGATTTAAATCTTTATATATCGATGTATTTAGCTAAATTTTTTCAGTTAATTTTTTTCTTGATTGCGGGCTACTTCATCATTAAATTTCTACCTGTTGGAAAGTTATTTGGCATGATCTATCTGTTTAATCCTATGGTCCTACAACAGATGTCATCGATAGGTGCAGATAATTTTACCAATTTAACTTGTTTACTCTTGATCAGTTATCTATTAAAACTGAAGTCTCAAAAAGAAGATATTACCCTAAAACAGGTAAGTTTACTAAGTATATTCATGATTTTAGTCTCCAGTAGTAAATTTATCTATTTTCCACTCATCGGTTTAGTATTATTACTTAGAAAGAAAATAAAAACGAAAAGAGAAAAAATTATCCTTATCATGGCAACAATTTTCTCATTAGTACTAGCTTTATTATTTATTAAGATTGGATTAGGATACGATAACGAATTTGCGCTATTCATTTCTGAAAATGAAATCGATGCGATGAAACAATTAGAACACGTTATTAAACATCCATTTAAATTCTTAGTTGTCTGTTTATCTACACTATTTACTAATTTTAATCTCTATGTAGAAGGTTTATTTGGAAGACAATTGGGAAATACAGATATCTCATTATTTTATCCAAGTTATATTGCCTATATTGTTTTATTCTTTTTGGTTCTATTCTTAGAAAAAGAGAAACAGAAACTAGAAAGAGCAACCAAACTTTATTTCTTGATTGTAGGAATCATCTTAAGTTTTTGTGTTTTTGGTGTAGAATATCTAACATGGAGTGGAGTAGGAAATAATACCGTAGATGGAGTCCAAGGTAGATACTTTTTACCATTCTTTATTCTCTTTATGTTGTGTTTAACAAGAAAGGCAAGATCTAGAAATTTAAAATATGTTCAAGAAATTTCAGTATTATGCTTGCTCACTATCGAAATAAGTGATATTTTTATATTGAGTACAAGCTACATGTAGAGATAACTGAAAGGAAATAGGATATAGTATATTTAAGTAATTAATCGTATTTTTCTAAACAAAAAATAAGCATAAATTCCTATAAAGAAGACAAAATATATACGAAAATGTCGCAGTAGTGTCGTAGTAATGTCGCAGTAGTGTCGCAGCTTAAAGACATATTTTTAAAAGGTACTAGTTCAAATAAAAGCACAAGTGGTGGTGGCATCCAGAAAACAGCTTGTATTTAGAAATAGAGTGGTATATAAATCTCAAAGTGATACACAATTCACAATAGTACCTAATATTACTGAGAAGGTTTTAGAGTACTGTAAAGAGCCAAAAACGGCTAAAGAAATACGTGATTATTTAAATATATCTTCAAAAAGATATGTAGCGTATAATATTATTAAACCATTAATTGATATGAGAAAATTGGAATATACCAACAAAAAAAGTATTAATGCTAGAAATCAAAAATATAAAACAGTGGATTGATAATATTGAATAATAAAAATGAATAAAAAGGGTTTACTTTGAAAAAATATCAGTGCGTAAATAGGAAAAATTAAAGTGTCTCTAGATATAAAAGTCTAGTTCCCATTTCAGTCTATGCACTTAGTCCTTATTCTAAAAGCAAAATGACAAAAAATAAAAAAGTAGGTAAAAAGTATGAGAAAACAAAAAGTAATCATTATAGGTGCCGGTCCAGCTGGGCTTACTGCCGGATATGAATTGTTAAAAAAGAGTAAAAAGTATGAAGTGACTATTCTAGAAGAAACTAAGGAGATTGGTGGAATTTCTAGAACCGTAAAATATAAAGGAAATAGAATGGATATTGGTGGGCATCGTTTCTTTTCTAAAGACCAAGATGTCATGAATTTTTGGACAGAAATTATGCCATTACAAGGAAACCCTTCTTATGATGATAAAAAATTACATAGAGAAAAGCCATTAAAAGAAGGTGGACCAGATCCTGAAAAAGAAGATAGAGTAATGCTAATTAGACATCGTGTTTCTAGAATTTATTATCTAAAAAAATTCTTTGATTATCCAATCAGTATGAAAAAAGAAACATTTCAAAATATGGGTTTAAAGAGAACTTTCGTTAGTGGGTGTAGCTATTTAAAAAGCATGGCAATTAAGAAAAAAGAAGACTCTTTAGAAAATTTCTATATTAATCGTTTTGGTAAAAAATTATACAGTATGTTCTTTGAAGGATACACCGAAAAACTATGGGGAAGACACCCTAGTGAAATATCAGCAGATTGGGGCGCACAGCGAGTAAAGGGATTATCGATTAGTGCCGTATTAAAAGATATGTTACATCTAAATAAAGGAAAAAAAGAAACCTCTTTAATTGAAGAATTTATTTATCCAAAATATGGACCTGGACAATTATGGGAAACCGTAGCTGAAGAATTTGAAAAAATGGGTGGGACTCTAGAAAAAAATCATAAAGTAGTGAAAATTAACTTTAAAGGTAATAAAATTACTTCTGTAGTCTGCGATGTGAATGGAGAAGAGAAAATAATTAAAGGAGATATTTTTATTTCTTCCATGCCATTAAAAGATTTAGTAGAAGATTTAAATGGCGAAGTACCAAAGAAAATTCAAAAAATTGCGCATGGTCTTCCTTACCGTGATTTTGTAACAGTAGGATTATTAGTGAAAAAATTAAATTTGAAAAATGAAACTAAGATTAGAACCTTAGGAAATATTGTCCCAGATTGTTGGATTTATGTTCAAGAACCAGATGTGAAATTAGGAAGAATACAAATTTTTAACAATTGGAGTCCATATATGGTAAAAAAGCCAGAAGATACAGTATGGATTGGATTAGAGTACTTTTGTAATGAAAATGATGATTTCTGGAATATGAATGATAAAGAATGTATTAATTTTGCGATAAAAGAATTAGTTTCTATGGGAATTATTAAAGAAAAAGATGTATTAGATTCCCATCGTGAAAAAGTAAAGAAAGCTTATCCTGCTTATTTTGATACTTATAGTGAAATTGATAAGCTAATCAAATATTTAAATAAATTTGATAATTTATATTGCGTAGGTAGAAATGGCCAACATAGATATAATAATATGGATCATTCGATGGTAACATCATTTGAAACAGTTAAAAATATATTATCTGGTACTAAAAACAAAGATAATATTTGGAATGTGAATACCGATAAAGAATATCATGAAGAGAAAAAAGAATAATGGAAAAGTAAAAAGGATTTAACATAACAAAAGTTACATATAGAAAAACAAAATACAAAGGAAGTAGAGGAGTAAAATATAATGAAATATGATGTAATTATTATAGGAAGTGGCTTTGCAGGGGCTACTTTAGCAAGAAAGTTTGCTGAAAATAATCAAAAAGTGTTGATTTTAGAAAAAAGAAATCACATTGGGGGAAATATGTATGAAGAAGTACTAGAAAATGGTATTAGAATCCATAAATATGGACCACATATTTTTCATACTAACAGTGACAGAGTTTTTGAATTTTTAAGACAGTTTGGCGATTGGTATTTCTATGAGCACAGGGTCTTGGGTAAAATAAATGACAAGTTAGTACCTATTCCTTTCAATTTTAAATCTTTAGAAATATTATATAATCAAAAAGAAGCTAGCATGCTAAAAGAAAAATTATTAAAAAAATATCCTGACCAGAAAAAGATTTCAATTTTAGATTTAATCAATGATCAAGATAAAGAAATTCAAAAACTTGGACGATTTATATATAAAAATGTTTTTGAAAACTATACAGCAAAGCAATGGAATATGCCAATTAGTCAAATAGATACATCAGTAATTAACAGGGTACCAGTAATTTTAGACTATGATGATCGATATTTTCAAGACAAAATCCAATACATGCCAAAAGATGGATATACAGAAATATTTAATAATATGTTAAACCATCCTAATATTACAGTGGAGCTTTCGACAAATGCCCTAGATAAACTAACAGTAAAGGGCAATAAAATATATTATCTTCAGCAGGAATTTACTAACCCTGTTATCTATAGTGGGGCTATTGACGAGCTTTTTTCCTATCAATATGGTGCCCTACCTTATCGTTCTTTAAAACTTGACTTTGAAACAAAAAATATGAATTACTATCAGCCTGTTTCGGTTGTTAATTATCCTAATGAAGAAAAATTTACGCGGATAACTGAATTTAAATATTTTTCTAATTGTCTTCTATCATCGAGTACGACTATTTTAAAAGAATATCCTCAAAATTACGATCATAAAAATGAGAAAACCATACCATATTATACGATCCAGAATGAAGAAAACTTAAAGTTATACCATCAATATTTAAATCAAGCTAATAAGATTCCTAATTTGTATCTGTGTGGCCGTTTAGCAGAGTACAAATATTACAATATGGATGCAGTTATAGAAAGGGCATTAGATTTATATGAAACAATCTTTGAAAAAACTCATAAATAAAATAAATATTCTGATTAAAAGGTACCCAATTTTAAAAGAAGGATTTCTCTATGGTATTATTGGACTTACTACTTCAACGATTGATAGTTTAACATTCTTTGGATTAAGAACAATAGGAATAAATCTATTTATAGCTAATTTCATAGGTATCAATGTGGGCATAACACTAAGTTTTTTACTAAACACATTTTTAAATTTTAAGCAAACAGATCATTTAATAAAAAAAGCAGTATCCTTTTTTTCCGTAGGATATATAGGATTATGTATTTCAATGCTTATTATGTGGCTATTTGTAGAACAATTAAAATGGAACGAAATTTGGGTAAAAATAGCATCAATTATTATTGTAGCTATCATTCAATTTATTTTAAATAAAATAATTACATATAGAAAGAGGGATAAAATGAAAATAAATA